>ERZ780149.9-NODE-9-length-288420-cov-30.702204_pt1 | contig 288420 bp, 265 predicted proteins | sample MGYA00511367_ERZ780149 | MGnify/ENA primary metagenome ERZ780149 (study PRJEB29588, sample SAMEA2153852) | human gut metagenome | biome: human gut; feature: human-associated habitat; material: faeces | place: Denmark | collected 2008/2010 ... | reverse complement strand
GAGCATCTGCCTTACAAGCAGAGGGTCATAGGTTCGAGCCCTATAGGTCCCATTTTCTAAACCTTTTAATAAGGTGCAGAATGCCGGCGTGGCGGAACTGGCAGACGCACAGGACTTAAAATCCTGCGGGACTAATCTCCCGTACCGGTTCGATTCCGGTCGCCGGCATTAAATTAAAAGCCTGAAACCTAAGGAAAATCAAGGGGTTCAGGCTTTTTTCTTTACCTTAAAATATTAAGCAAAAATGGCATAAACATAAGATATTAAGGTAAAGTCCTTTAAAAAAATAAAAATATAACAACAGAGGTTATGAGTATTGACCATTTGACGGGATAGTGCTAAGATACGAGCCATCAGGAACCAAAAGTTTTATCTGTTTTCCTTAACACCAAAACAGATAGCTGTATGGTTCTTTTTTTGTTTATACCGCGGAAAATGAAAATGTAATACAGAAGATTTAGAACAGGACAAAGGAGTCTTTTCAAAAGTAGTTTGTGTGGAATGTTTTAACACACACTGCCGGGGAAGGACTCCTTTTTTAGTGGACATTCAAAGTCAGGAGGAATGAGCTATGAAGAGTTATGATCTGATAATCAAAAATGCGCAGATACACACAATGGATGAGGACAGAAAAGTGTATGCGAAGGGAATCATAGGAATAGAGGGAGAGAAGATAACTCTGATAAAGGAAATGAATGAGCTGACACCGGAGGAGCTTCAGGAATGTGAGGGCGCCGGACGTGTGATAGATGCCGAGGGCAAGGTGGTATTTCCGGGATTTATAGATACACATATACATATATTCCAGTCTTTCCTGAAAGGTCTTGGAGCTGATCACAGATTGATAGATTGGTTGAATCTTTCAGCACTCCCATATGGACAGTACATGACACCACATCAGCATGAGCTGGCAGCACAGCTTGCATGTATGGAGGCAATAAAGAGTGGATGTACGACCATGAGTGAGTTCTTCTACACCAATCAGGATCCTGAACTGGCTCATTCCTGTATAGAGGGAATGGTATCAACGGGTATCCGTAGTGTATTTATCAGAACATTTCAGGATACCGGAGAGGAATACGGAATGCCGAAGTGCTTTCTTGAGCCTGCTGGCAAGGCCATGAAGGAAGTGGATGCTCTGAAGAAAGCATATAAAGAAAATGACATGCTTTCGATCTGGACCGGCCCGGATGTTACATGGTCGACCACGAAGGAAGGCTATCAGGAGATGCTTGAGTATTGTCTCAGCGAGAACGTGAGATATTCAATGCATATTAAGGAGACCGAGGTCGACAATGAGATGTGTGGAAGATATTACGGCAAGGATATAGTAGACTTGCTTGAGGAGATAGGTTTCCTGACAGACAAATTCCTGGCAGTCCACTGCGTAAACCTCACACCTCATGACATAGAGAGATTTGCAAAATATGGAGTGTCAATAAGTCACAATCCTGCACCTAACCTTTATCTTGGTTCAGGAATACCACCTATTCCTGAAAGCCTTGCTACAGGGGTAAATGTATCTATAGGAACGGATGGTGCGGCATCCAACAACAGCACGGACATGCTGGAGAGTATGAAGCTGGCGGCTCTCATACAGAAGGGAATACACAGAGATGCAGCAGTCATCAGCGCAGATGATATCATACACATGGCGACGGCAGGGGGAGCAAAGGCAATAGGAATGGCTGACAAGCTGGGGACATTGGAGTCTGGCAAGAATGCGGACTTAATAATATTTGACCCTAATCATCTGAAGTCGGCACCTATGCATGATGCAAAGGCGACGGTCGTATATGCGTCATCCGAGGAAAATATCGATACAACGATAGTAAATGGAAAGGTAGTATATCAGGGCGGAAAGTTCGCTTGCGGTATAGATGAGAGAAGCCTGATAGATGAAATAAACAGCGAGCTTGTAATTCTCAGAAAGCAGCTTGCAGATAAATTGTAGGATGAAAATGCGGATTATGTGACAGCAGATAAGGAGGCGCATTTATATGGAAGATAAGAAGATAATAGAAAATGACAGCCAGCTCATAGTTGGCGTAAATGAGAAGATAAGCTGTGGCAAGGCGGCATTTCTCGGAATGCAGCATGTATTGTCAATGGATCTGTATATCATGCCGTTGATACTTGGAGCGGCGATAGGACTGGCAGGAGGAGAGTTATCATTTTTCCTTCAGATGAGTTTCTTTGCATGTGGAATTGCAACTATATTGCAGGCGGGATTCTTCATGAAGTACCCTATCATACAGGGACCATCGTATGTACCGCTTGGAGCTATGTGTACGATAGGCGCGACCATGGGAGTCAGTGCAATGATAGGAAGTCTGATACCCGGAGCGATCATGATCGTATTGCTGGGTATATTTAAGGGCTTTTCGAAATTTGTGAGAAAGGCAATACCTCCATTTATCGGTGGTATCATCATACTTATAGTTGGAATATCGCTGACACCTACAGCGGCCAAGGGAATAGCAAGCTCAGATGGAAATTTAAGTGCAAATGTAGCATCAGGGCTTACTGCTGCAGGAGTGCTCATCGTATGTATGATACTTCAGTACAAGCTTAAGCATAACAGGATACTTCACATGGTATCCGTAATACTTGCACTGGTTGCTGGAACAGTGGTTGCAGCAGCGATGGGAGCTGCGGACTTTAGTTCAGTACACGATGCAGCATGGTTCAAGCTGCCTGAGTTTTTCCACTTTGGACTTCCAAAGTTTGAGATTAAGTCCTGTATACTCATGATGTTCATTTACCTTATCGTGCTCCTCGATACAACAGGAACATGGGTGACGATCAGCGCCATCACAGGTGAGGATCTCAGCGATAAGAGAATAGATCGTGCTACCATAGGTGAAGGTGTTGGATGTCTTGTTGGTTCACTGTTCGGCGGAACTCCAATGACAGGCTATTCTTCAAATGCCGGCGTGCTTGCCATCACAAAGGTTGGAAGCCGCATGGCTATCATTGCAGGTGGTATGATCCTCATGGTACTCGGTGTATGTCCAAAGCTTATGACCATCATATCATGTATACCGACCCCTGTCGTAAACGGAGTATTTGCGGTTGTATGTATCCTGCTCATATCAAATGGAATCAAGATCATACAGAGCGAGCCACTTGATGAGAGATCGTCACTTATCGTGGGAATCTCAGTTGTGGCAGCTGTGGCAACTATAGTCATTCCTACAGATGTGGTGAATGCAATGCCTCAGTTTCTGAACTACTTTATGTCATCTGGTACTGCAGTTGGTGCAACCATAGCGGTGGTGCTCCAGCTCTGTCTTCCCAGAAAGAAAAAGGCTGTAAAGGTCGCGCTTGAGGGATGAATTCGTAATTTCTATATAAAGCGAAAACTATAAAATTAAAAGGCACATAGAGTAAACAGTGCGGCATATACTCTATGTGTCTTTTGTATTTGCGCAGAGCAACGAGCCAAAGTCCGTGATCGCAAGAGACGATGTTCATTTTAAACTAGCGGTTCATTGATTGGACAGTTTCGATTTGATATATTGATTATCGCGAAACACAAAGAGGCTATGGTGGTGGTTCCTTCTTAATTGGGATGATAAATGTAAAAGCTTACCGCCACCGGTTTCCTCATTAATAAGGAGAAAAGCTATGAACGAGATATTGCTCAGGCGTAAAAACAAAGTGATACTTGGCATTGGTACTGCAAAGGTGGCAAATGACCGTTGCATAACGACCATTATGAAGAACATCGAAGAACTTGGATATACATTTTCCAGGGAGGTGTTTGACGTTCTCAGAACATACAGCGTCAATGAACTGACAGAATTTTATCTTGAACTCAAAGCTGCGCTTATGAAGCTGAAAGGTGCAAATGTTGTGTATATGCCTATGTATGCCGATTTCCCTAAGGGCGTTATGGATGCACATTTTTCTGAGTTGTATATAAATGCGATGGTGCATTACTGGTCGGATGGTATCCTGTATCCAAAGAATCACAGAAAGCGTGTAAATGACAGACTGCCACTTTTTGACGAGACGAAGGTCAAAGTTCTGCAGCTTGGAAGTGAGGCTGATGTGAGACAGATATTTGACAATATCTGTACGTCGAGAACATCCATATCAAGAACTGACAGGGAGGATATAGCATATTTATTCGAGACTGAGAATATGAAGCTGCCTGATAACATACCACACAAGGAGAATGCTGCATACATCGCCGCGCTCTATCTGCAGAAGAAGCCCCTGGCAAATGTCAGTGAGCTCAGGAAATATGTAAAGACTGCAACTGATGTGCTGAGACTTGTGACTGCCATGAGTGATGGCGATGTGAGCCTTGCGGAGAATACTAGATACAGAAGCTTTTCACGCAGACAGAGAAGGATGATCATGGAGCTTCTGTCTGGCTGTCCGAATATAGAGGAGGATATGCTCAGATATAAGGAGAGATGGATCAGAATTGGAGAGAGGATCCATCCTTCTGAGTTTGACTGCAGCAGATACACTCTGGAGTATGACAGGGCGATAAATGCATTTGACAAGCTGAGAAATAACAGGAAGATAGAGACATTTGCAGGAAAGGTTGAGTTTGACCTTGCCTATGGTGAGTATGAAAGTGCGCTTGCCGAGCTGGTGAAGAGACCGGGTGAACTGGCAAGGAGACTGGATCAGCTGCTCAGAGAGACATATAAAGAGCCTGTTATAAGAAGCTTTGCGTCTGTGGCGGAGAAGGTGTCGACACCAGTACTGCTTCAGGTGAGGGAGCACTTTCTGCACAGACCTGAGCATGCAGATGTGAGAGTGTTCTTCCCAAAGGGGCGCCTTGCAAAGTGCCACAGCGAGCAAAACAATCTGCCAGATATAGATGAGAGATACTGTCAGGAAGTTGTTCGGATCTGTGAAAATGCCCTTGTGAAGATCTATGGACAGAGGGAGCCTATTGGTAAGGTGTACTTGTCTGAGGATTACAGGAATTATGTGGTTCCATTCAGCCAGAGAAGTGCCAGCAAGGCGCTTAAGACTATAGTCAGAGGCTCGAGACTCCCTATGGCTTCGCAGACAGATGCTGTGAGGGCATTTATATGGTGGACGAATATGGACAAATGTGATTTGGAGTCGTATGACGATGGAAGAGTCGACATAGACCTGTCGGCGGCTATATTTGACGAGAACTGGAACTACATGGAGCATGTGTCATATACCAATCTGAAATCTGAGAAATATAAGGCCTGTCATTCGGGGGACATTGTAAATGGCGGTCCTGTGGATGGTGATGGTGTCAGTGAGTTCCTTGATGTGGACGTAGATTCAGTTGTGAGATATGGTGCAAGGTATGTGGTGTACCAGGTGTATAGCTTTACCGGTCAGAACTATGCGGAGATGCCTCATGCAATGTTTGGCTGGATGGAGAGGGCTGATGTGAACTCGGGTGAGATATATGAGCCAAAGACGGTGGAACAGAAGCTGGATCTCACAGCGGGCAGCACGGTGTGTATTCCTGTAATATTTGACTGTGTTAAGCGGGAGTTTATCTGGTGTGACATGAATCTGTCGCTCAGTGGAGTCCACACAAATACCGTCGGCAATAATCTGGAGAGCAATCTTTCTGGAGTCGCAGCGGTATGCTATTCCATGGTGAATATGAAGAAGCCGGATCTCTACGATCTTATCGCACTCAATGTCATGGGCAGAGGAGTGTTGGTGGATAACAGGGAAGATGCTGACATTGTGTTTGACACTGCGTTGTATCTGAATAATGACACAGTGGAGAATGAGCGTGATAAAATGGTGATAACCCCATACGACACGGAGCTGTTCATGAGTGAGTATCTGTAATTACATTTTTAGAGAACAAAATGAGCTGCGGCAAAATGGTTATTTTATCATGAGCTGCAGCTCAATTATATATTCACTGTCATCGTTGGTCTCATAATCATCTATATGACACATTTCAACAGGGTCACTGGCAATCTCAAGCTGGTGATCCTGTGCGTATGTATAGAGCCGTGGCAGCAGTTCCTTTGTCTTGGTCAGGGCGCCCTTGTATGTCATGGAGAGATATCTTCCTGCTTGAAGTACATAATTGCAATCGGCGTCCTCAAGGTATGGTGCGAAGAAGAATACGTTCTTGGTACGGTAATACTTGGACTTTGGATTGCTTCCGGGGATGTCAAGGGTATAGCAGTCGCAGGCACCTATTGTGTCAATCCTGGTGTTGTGGCTCTGCATGTATTTGACCACATAATAGGAGACATAATCATCAGGAAGATTGTCGTCAGTGACCATGACGCACTTTCGGTCTGGAAGCTCCTTTATCACAATAGTCTCAAATTCATCCTGTATATCCGGGCTGCAAAGGGATGTGATGGTGTCCAGCCGGTTCTGGATACTGTCCCTGGTGGCTTTGAGCTTGGCAATCTCAGCGTCAACCACGTCAAGCTCGGCTCTGAGCAGGGATGTCGTACTATCGACATTTCTGTCCTCGTCATATTCACGGATCTGGTCAGTGGAAAAGCTGAGTCCCAGCAGCTCACGGATAAGCGCAAGGCGGCGGACGTCATCAATGGTGTACATCCTGTAATTGTTCTCGTCATTTCTCACAGGGTGCAGTATCCCAACCTTCTCATAATATCTGATAGAATCCACGCCGATATCAAACAGCTTAGACAATTCCCCAATCTTGAAAGTATCCTTTTTCTTCATAATATAATCTCCAATTCCTGATCTCATATAACTGTATCGTAACACACCACCTAATCAAATTCTATTTTCTTTGATATTACTTAATAAAATTAAGCCATATGACCGCTAAATCTTCCTATCTAACGAATTTCGCAAAAACAAATCAAGTACATTGACTCTAGCATGATACAAGGGTTTACCATTTCACCAAGTTAATTGAACACACAAAAAGGAGGAATGGCTATGGATAGGATATTAACTCACCCGATACTGGGGGACACCCCGGAGGGCAGGCTGGTGAATTTTACATATGATGGACAGACGCTTCAGGGAATAGAGGGCGAGCCGATAGCGGCGGCGCTCAGAGTTGCGGGTGTCATGACACACAGATACACCAAGAAGAGACATGAGCCGCGGGGGGTGTTCTGTGCCATAGGGAGGTGTACGGACTGTGTCATGGTCGTAAATGGCAAGCCAAATATAAGAACGTGCATCACTCCTCTGGAAGAGGGAATGGATGTGAGGACGCAGTATGGTGCGTCGGCAGAGAAGGATTATTAGGAGGTGACCGCTATGATAGAGAGATACGATCTGATAGTGATAGGTGCAGGTCCGGCAGGACTTTCAGCTGCGATAGAGGCTGCGAAGAACGGAATGAAGCCGATAGTATTTGATGAGAATGCAAAGCCGGGCGGTCAGCTTTTCAAACAGATACATAAGTTCTTCGGATCAAAGGAACACAAGGCGAAGATAAGAGGATTCAACATAGGTTACGAACTTCTTGAGGAGGCAAATAAACTGGGTGTGGATGTAAGGCTTAATGCAACAGTTGTGGGTCTCTATGACGAGAAAGAAGTGACGGTCAGGATCGGTGATGAGATAAAGCATTTCAAGGGCGACAGTGTGCTTGTGGCGACAGGAGCCAGTGAGAACATGGTTACCTTCAAAGGCTGGACACTTCCGGGAGTCATCGGCGCAGGTGCCGCCCAGACTATGATGAATCTTCATCACATAAAGCCGGGTAACAGGATATTGATGCTCGGTTCAGGAAATGTAGGACTTGTAGTCAGCTATCAGCTTATGCAGGCAGGCTGTGAGGTAGTGGCACTGGTTGATGCGGCACCGAGGATCGGAGGATACGGAGTACACGCTGCGAAGATATCGAGATGTGGAGTTCCATTTTACCTGTCACATACGATCGTTGAGGCAAGTGGAACGGGCAGCGTAACAGGAGTGAAGATCGCACAGGTCGACAGCCACTTCAATTTCATAGAGGGAACAGAAAAGACATTTGACGTTGATACAATATGCGTTGCCGTTGGACTTTCACCTATGTCACAGCTTTTAAAGCAGGCGGGCGTAAAGATGAAGGATACTCCGGGGGGATACGTTCCTGAGTGTGACGAATGGGGCAGAACCTCAGTGCCGGGAATATTTGCAGCCGGGGATGTGTCCGGAATCGAGGAGGCAAGCTCAGCCATGATCGAGGGCAGGATAGCGGGATCTGTCATATCGCAGGATCTCGGGTTTATAGATAAATCAGAGATGGAAGCACGTGCATCGGAGCTTGAGGATGCACTTGGAAGCCTCCGTGAGGGAATGTTTGCACCGAAGAACAGGGGCAAGCTGATCGAGAAAACAGAGGAAGGCATAGATGTATCGATGAATCTGCTGGAGCACGGCTTTGTGGCAGATGACGAGATAGAGAGATATCCGGGAGTGACTCACAGGAAGGGAATACATCCGGTTATAGAGTGCACCCAGAACATCCCGTGCAACCCGTGCCAGGGTGCGTGTCCGAAGGGGTGCATAAGCATAGGGGCAAATATAACCTCTCTTCCGACAGTGACGGAAAATCCATGTATAGGATGTGGCATGTGCGTTGCAAGCTGTTCAGGACAGGCCATATTCCTGGTGGACGAGGACACCGGGGATGGCTATGGAACGGTGACATTACCATATGAGTTCCTGCCTATTCCAGAGAAAGGAACAAAGGGCGTGGCACTTGGCCGTGATGGCCATGAGGTGTGCGAGGCGGAGGTCGTAAGTGTCAGAAGCGCAAAAGCATTTGACCATACCAATCTGCTGACCATGAAGGTGCCGAAGAACATGGTGATGAAGGCAAGATTTTTCAAGGAGGTGCGGTTATGATAGATATCAGAGAAAAACTTGACGCCATAGGACCTTATGTTCCGGCACCGGATGACGACATGCTGGTGTGCAGGTGTGAGGAGGTCACAAAGGGCGAGATAAGGCAGGCAGTCCATGCGGGAATGCTGACGATAGAAGAGATAAGAAGATTCCTCCGGTGTGGGATGGGATTGTGTCAGGGACAGACCTGTGGCAAGCTGGTGAAGGGTATTGTGGCAAGGGAACTTCATGTGTCACCTCTTGATATAGAGCCGGCCACGTCCAGGGCACCTATGAGACCTACAGAGATGCGCATACTTGCGAGAGATGGAGGTGAGGCTCATGAGTAAACATACAGCAGAGGTTATAATAATCGGCGGTGGTGTAAATGGATGCGCTGCTGCTTACTATCTGGCAAAGGCTGGGATGAAGAATGTCATAGTGCTTGAGGGCAGTCCGAGCATAGGACACGGAGGATCTTCACGAAACGGAGGCGGAGTCAGACAGTCAGGAAGAGATGTAAGAGAGCTGCCATACGCTATGTATGCAGTGCAGAATATGTGGCCGACACTTTCCGAGGAGCTTGGAGTTGACGTGGAGTATTATCAGAAGGGCAACTTAAGACTTGGCAAGACTGATGCCCATATGGAAAAGCTCAGGAACCTTGCGGTAAATGCTAACTCTCTCGGACTTGACATGAAGATCATAGATGGCAAAGAGGTGAAGGAGATCTGCCCATACCTCTCTGACGAGATAATCGGCGCAAGCTGGTGTCCTACAGATGGACATGCCAATCCTATGCTGACGACTCTTGCGTACTACAAGAGGGCAACGGAGCTTGGGGTAAATTTCTTTACTGACGCGAAGGTCGTTGCACTTGAGAAAGTGAAGGGAAAACTCAGAAAGGTCATACTGGAATCAGGTGAGGTGTTCGAGGCGGACAAGGTCATACTGGCTGCCGGATATGAGAGCAGATTCATCGCAAGGACAGTTGGAATAGATGTGCCGATGACAAAGTATTTTGAGGAGGCGCTGGTTACGGAGGTGCAGCCGCACATGTTCGACATCATGCTTGGTGTTGCATCCGCTGACTTTTACGGACATCAGTCACAGCACGGATCATTTGTATTTGGTTCGGACTCAGGCCTTGAGGAGACAACGGATATGGGACTGGATGAGCTCAGGACTTCACCGCTCACCGTATCTGCCGGATGCAGGGCGATCATGGGCTACATACCGATGCTGGCGGATGCCAAGATCGTAAGGACATGGGGCGGATGGCTTGATCTCTGTTATGATGGTGTTCCAGTCATAAGCGAGGTCGACGAGGTTCCGGGACTTATACTGGCATGTGGATTTACCGGACATGGATTTGGAACGGCACCGGCTGTTGGACTGATGCTCTCACAGATGGTGCTCGGCGAGAAGACGGTGGTGGATATATCGTCCTTACGATATGATAGATTCAAGGCTGTCAGGTAGACAGCGTATGAATCATGGTTGTATATTATTGGCGGAGAAATTCTGTGGAGTAAGATAAGAAAACTTCAGAGAGTAAAAAGTTTCAACGATGACAGTTAGAAAAAGGAGAGGTATGTCATGGAAAATTTCTTTTATAATATTCCGACAAAGGTATCATTTGGCAAGGGCGCCATTGATGATCTGCCAGGGTACATCAGCGAATACGGAGACAGTGTTCTGCTGGTGTACGGAGGCGGAAGTATAAAGAGAACAGGGCTGTACGACAGGATAATCAAGATACTTGACTGTAGTCACATTTCCCATATTGAGCTTTCGGGCGTAGAACCCAACCCGAGACTCACAACGGTGAAGAAGGGTGTGCAGATGTGTCTGGAGCATGATGTGAAGGTGATACTTCCTGTGGGAGGCGGAAGTACAATAGACTGTTCCAAAGCTATAGCAGCCGGAGCGTGCTATGACGGTGATCCATGGGATCTGGTCGGACACCCGGAGAAGATAGAGAATGCTATGCCGATCATAGCTGTCGCGACTATGGCTGCGACGGGTTCTGAGATGGATCCATTTGCAGTTATCACAAATGAGGAGACAAAGCAGAAGAAGGATATCGCATCCGATCTGCTCTATCCTGCTTATGCGATACTTGACCCTGAGTATACATTTTCCGTTCCTGCATACCAGACGGCAGCAGGTGTGGCGGATATCATGAACCATATATTTGAGGTTTATTTTGCAGATAATGGAGACACATACATGCAGGACCGCATGATGGAGGCTCTTCTTAAAACCCTTATAAAGTACGGCCCGGTGGCAGTCTCAGAGCCGGACAACTATGACGCCAGAGCAAATATCCTCTGGGCATCTGAGTGGGCGATAAACGGATTCATAGCGTGTGGCAAGGATGGCCCATGGCCGGCGCACTCCATAGAGCATCAGCTGAGTGCTTACTATGATATAACACATGGACACGGACTTGCGATCATCACGCCTGTTCTGATGGATTACATTCTTAACGAGAAGAGCCTTCCGGTTCTGGTAAATTACGGCGTGAATGTATGGGATATAGAAAAGACAAAGGACCCTTATGAGATAGCCCGAGAAGCAATATCAAAGACACAGAAGTTATATGAGGATATGGGTCTGACCTCGGATCTCGGCGAACTGGGCGTGCCTTATGAGAAGGACTTTGACGAGATGGCTGAGAAGGCGGCATCAGAGGATCTTGAGCATTGCAGGGTGCCTCTGACGAAGTCTGATGTAGTGGAGATTTATAGAAGATGCTTTAAGTAACCAATTGATACAGCAGGAGGTGGCAGTATGGACAGCAAGGTTGAATTCTTATTTCTGAATGAAGAGGACATGATAAAGGCGGGCGTACTAGATGCGGACAGAGCTGTAGATACCATAGGAGAGGTCATAACACTCCTCAGCGAGGGAGACTATCTCATGGGCGGCAGAGCGCATAACGACCACGGTGTACAGCTCATATTCCCGGAGAAGTCGGACATTCCGAATTTTCCTCTGGCGGACTCGGCGGACAGGAGATTCATGGCGATGCCGGCATATCTTGGAGGAAGATTTCATATGTGCGGTGAGAAGTGGTATGGCTCAAATGGCAGAAATTCGCACAAGGGACTGCCGAGATCCATACTCATGGCGACACTGAATGACGTGGAGACAGGACAGCCGCTTGCGTACATGTCAGCCAATCTCCTGAGTGCCATGAGAACCGGAGCGATGCCCGGGCTTACTGCCATGTATCTTGCAAGAAAGGATAGCAGGGTACTGACTACCCTTGGCGCAGGAGTCATAGGAAGGACAAGCCTCATGGCTATCATGGCAAAGTTCCCGGACCTGGAGGAGCTGAAGATCAAGGGCAGCTCAAAGACTTCGCACACCGCCCATGAACTGGCGGATTACGCCAGGGAGAACTATAAGAGTCTCAAGGAGATAATCATCTGCGATACTCTGGAGGAGGCCGTGAGGGATGCAGATATCATAGCGGAGGCGGTATCTGTTGAACCGAGAAAATGGCCTGTCATAGATCCGGCATGGGTGAAGCCTGGATGCACGATCATATCATCTGGAACCATGGATATGGATCTGGAGTTTGTCAGGGACCACGTGACGAAGGTTGTAGACAACATACAGATGTATGAGGAATATGTAAATGTGTATCAGGAGTGGGACGAGGATGGCAACAGGATATCACTTGGAACACCAGGAATACACTTTGTAAATATGGTGACGGATGGCTGGATAGAGAAGAGTGAGATCAGACATCTGGGAAACATAATGCGTGGCCTCGAGCCGGGACGAACGAGTGATGACGAGATCTTTCTCGTGAGCCTTGGCGGCATGCCGATCCTTGATGTAGGCTGGGGCTATGAGTGCTACCAGAGAGCTCTGAGGGAAGGCATCGGAACAAAGCTTAAGCTGTGGGACATGCCATATATGAGATAAAGAAGAAAACAGCAGCCAGGATATTTACTATCCTGGCTGCTGTCATGTTATCTGGTCTGAAGCTTAGCTAATTCTGCCTTGAGACGTTCAATCTCAGCATCCTTGTCGGCGATTTCAGCGTTCTTGTCGGCAATCTCAGCAAGCTTATCAGCCATTTTTACATCCATGTCCTTGATGGTATTTTCCATAGCTTCCATCTTAAGAATCAGTGCATCGGATTCGAGTTCTAAAGACTGATCAATCATATTCCAGACCTCCTCTGTCTCAGTATAAGCATCATACAGATAGGTATATAACTTTTTCGTCAGCGATATCAACTGATGTGCATCAGAAGGCGTGATATTACCTAACTGCTGATTGATTTCTATACTTTGAAGTATATCAGTCTCAACTAGATTTTTCAACGAATTGATAGTGGTTTTATCTGGACCGTTTTTTCTGTTCATAAGTTTTCTCAACTTGAGGAGATGAAAAGGAATAAGGATTATCATCTTGCGGTCGTTGAGTTCCTGGGCACTCAACTGAGCCAGCTTTACGGTTGGTACAGAGTAAATATATGGGGAGTTGTTCTGAAAATCAAGTTTAAGCTGTAGTTCATCAGGAACAGACGATGATACATCACCAAGATAAATGATTCGTGGTTCGGGAAAGTGTAAGGTGTAAACAGGTTTGTTGTCAAATTCTGTCGTATGTATTTCCTTGTTTACATCAGCATAGCCGTAGCCATAGGAGAATACCCTGAAAACTATTTCGTTATCTTCTGTGATCTGTGCTTCCATGTGGTAGGCATATTTGTCATTGAGAATGAGTATTGAATCCGCAAGTGTGGTTTTTAGAGTTCCATCAGCCTGGTGTTCAGTCCAGTGATAGGTTATGGTGGTAGTGGACGGATTGTGATCCGTGCCAAAAAGACCGTTTATCATGTTGGTTACAGCTTTGGATGATAAAGTCAGCATTTTCTTAAATGCATGGTCGAATATCTGGTCAGCAGATTTCTTAGTGGTGTAGGTATCACCACGGTAATTTCCCTGTTTTGTATTTTTCAAATAGTGTCCTCCGATAAAATTTGTATTCCAGCTGGTAGGCATACATTAAATCAATCTTCAGATAAAGTCAATAAAATGGCAAACATTCCTCAATAAAGCGAAATTTGGGGATTTTTTAGGGGCCATTCTCCAAATTGTATAGTAATTTACAGATTTAAACATCGATTTTTGATGGCATCTAAACAAAAAGCTTTCGACTGTAATATGACCAGCCGAAAGCTTTTTAATAGAAAATGTTAGTGTAAGTTAATCATATTATTTTATTTTGAAAGTTACTCTCTGTACCTTGCCGTCCTTGGACCAGATGATGAGCTTGTGTGTTCCCTTCTTAAGAACAGCCTTGCCCGGTTTTACAGCCTTACCGTCCAGCTTCATTTTCGCAAGACTTTTAGGATTGGATACTGTAAGCTTCTTGCCAGGTTTGTAAGTCTTGCCATTTACGACGGACTTGCTTCTGGCGGTCTTGTTCACCTTGGTTGTGGAAGCGCAGAGCCTTGTTACCTTCTCTGCATCTTTGATGACCCATGATACGGTTTTACCGTCCTTGGATACTGTGCCGTTTGTGAAGTTGACCTTGGACTTGAATGTTATTTTCATGCTCATGTAGAAAGATATGTCATCCATATCAGTCAGGTTGATGGAAGAACCAGGGCCATAGGAAGAACCCTTCTGGGCTGATTTAGGATCAAGTGTTGCAAAGAAATACTTAGGTGATACGCAAACATTGGTATATCCCGCTTCACTGAGTAACTTCTCTATATCACTCAGATTTTTGTTATGGATGGTTGAATAAAAAATATTGTAGTAAATTCCATCAAGTTTTTTCTTGGTGTATTTAGCACCGGATTTCTTCATTTCCTTAATAAGTTCTGTTTTGCTTGAATCCATGTTCTGGGCAAGAGCATTCAGTGCTTCATCATCAAAACCAATGGAAACAGTGCAGCTTGCCTTGGTTGCAGAAGTGATCTTTACACTGGTTGTCGTTGCGATACCACATCCCGTCAGGGCAAATCCGAATACGAAGATGCACATGGTGAGCAGCAGATGTTTTAAATGCTTGTTCATAATAATTGTAACCTCCCTTTTCAAAAACGTTATATAACTCCATACATTTCAAATATATTGTGGCAGACAGAAAAATGTCAATAGCAGAAAAGGAAAAATCAACCAATATTCCATACTTTTGTAACAGAAAAATCACAAAGCTAAATTTATGATTACAGTAGAACATCTTACGAAATGCTATGGAGATTTCATAGCGGTGAGAGACCTGTCATGACAAAGAGGACGGAGATGCATCAGCAGCGAAGCCCAAGATGAGACATTTGCACTTAATAAAATAAAGAGATAGAAGATCACGGTTGCCAAAATAAACCATGTCTGCCGAATAAAATAAACAATTAAAGAAATGACAAAAAACATTGACCTTGGTATTATACCAGACTCTACAATGAGTGAAAATTAAAAGCAAGAACACATGGAAGAGAGCAAAGGAGCTCATAGGAATATGACTCCGCTGCTCTCTTTTTTATTTGTAAGGAGGAATGGATATGAAGAAGATAGAACTCATCATCAGACCAGAGAAGCTTGAGCCACTCAAGAAGATACTCAGCAAGAATGAATACAGCGGACTCACCGTCATGTCGGCCATGGGCTGCGGACACCAGAAGGGCTACAGCGAAGAATTCAAGAAGCTTGGGATGGAGATCAATCTCCTGCCAAAGCTCTACGTCATGACCGTGATACTTGACGAGGATCTGGATGACATACTCACAGAGATATGTGAGAAACTCTCCACCGGTCAGGTTGGAGATGGAAAGATATTTATAACAAATGTTGACGATGTCATGAGGATAAGGACAGGAGAACACGGAGAATCAATACTTTGATTACTACTTTAGAAAAGAGTGAGGTGAGTTGCTGATGGAAGAGAGAAAAGCAATAGTACAGCTTAAAAACATAACAAAGTCATTTGGCGACAATCAGGTGCTGAAGCCCATCAGCCTTGACATATACGAGGGAGAGTTCCTGACATTGCTTGGTTCATCAGGCTGTGGCAAGACGACCACACTTCGTATCATTGCAGGTTTTGAGACACCCACGGAGGGAAATGTATACATAGAAGATAAGGATGTCACAGAGCTGGCACCGTACAACAGGGATGTTAACACGGTGTTTCAGAGTTACGCTCTTTTCCCTCACATGACAGTCTTTGACAACATAGCATTTGGCCTTGTTGAGAAGAAGATGGACAAGAAGGAGATAAAGAAAAAGGTTCTGGAAATGCTGGATCTGGTGCAGCTCCATGGATTTGAGAAGAGAAAGCCATCGCAGATGTCAGGTGGACAGAAACAGAGAGTTGCAATTGCCAGGGCACTGGTAAACTCACCGAAGGTACTGCTTCTTGATGAGCCACTCGGAGCACTTGATCTGAAACTCAGAAAGCAGATGCAGGTGGAGCTCAAGAGGCTGCAGAAGAAGCTGGGAATCACATTTGTGTATGTAACCCATGATCAGGAAGAGGCGCTTACCATGAGCGACAGGATAGCTGTCATGCATCAGGGACACTTCGAGCAGATCGGTACGGCAAAAGAGATATACGAGAACCCACAGACCAAATTTGTTGCAAGCTTCATAGGAGAGTCCAACATATTCGAGGCAAATGTGGACACCATAGAAGGCACTGATCTTGGGCTTACGATGGAGAATGGAAAGGTCAGAGCGAAGGGCGAGGGATTTGTTAAGGAAGAGATCGTGTACATATCGGTACGTCCCGAAAATACGCATCTGTCAGACAAGCCGGTGGATGGATTTACACTGAAAGGAATCGTCAAGGATCAGATCTATGTTGGTTCGGTCCTTAAGACTATAGTGGAACTGCCAAATGGCAAGGAAGTCAAGGTCAACAATCATCCTGATGCCACGGTATATCCTGATGGCACGGCAGTGTCAGTGTACTGGGAGCCGGACAAGGCGGTTGTCATACACACCAAGGAGGATAAGATGTACGACGCCATAGAGGATGCAGTTCTTAAATAAGAAATATCTGCGTGTAATGATAACCGGATTTAGTTTCGGCTATGCAAGGAGGCTTTGCTATGAAAGAAAAAAAGAAAAAGGAGAAAAAGAACACTCTGCCGATATTATGTATGGTTGGTCCAACATCCCTGTGGCTGTTGTTTTTCCTTCTCATCCCACTTATATATGTTGTGGTCATAAGTTTTATGACGAAGGGTGCATATGGCGGAGTTGTCGGCAAGTTCTCAATTGACAGTTATAAGAAGATATTTGATCCGCTGTATCTGACGGTCATGTGGAAGTCGATTGTCATGGCATTTGAGACAAGCGTGATATGCCTCATCATATCTTATCCATTTGCTTACATGCTGTGCAAGGTGCCGGACAAGATACGCGGAATGCTCACACTTCTCATCATGCTGCCATTCTGGGTAAATGGTCTTATCAGACTGAATGGATGGTCAAATATACTGAGAGACAGCGGCTTTGTAAATACATTGTTGATGAAGATAGGAATCATAGACCAGCCGATGCAGATGATGTACTCGGAGGGGGCGGTCCTCTTTGGAATGGTGTATACCTTCTTCCCGTTCATGGTTCTTCCGCTGCAGAGCAGCATATCAAAGCTCGACCACTCGCTGGTTGAGGCGTCATACGATCTGGGGGCAAGGAAGATAAAAACATTTATCAGAGTCATACTCCCGATGACACTCCCGGGAATATTTGCAGGAACGATACAGGTATTCATACCGAGCCTTGGAGCATTCTTTATATCGGATGTCATGGGCGGCGGCAGCGCGGCATACCTTGGCAATCTGATACAGAACCAGTTCCTTGTGGCACGTAACTGGCCACTGGGCGCAGCGTTCTCGGTACTTCTGATCATCTTCACTCTGGTTGTGCTGAAGGCGTACAGCAAGGTTGGAGATCTGGATGATCTGGCGTAAGGAGGGATGGATATGAAGCGAAAAGAAAAGAAGAAGATGGGCGCGGGATCAATCATATTCATGGCACTTGTATATCTGTTCCTGTACATGCCGGTATTTGTCATCATCCTGTTCTCGTTCAACAAGAACAATACAAATATGGTGTTTGACGGATTCACACTCAAGTGGTATCTGGAGGTGTTCCAGGGGGATTCACTTCTGAAGAACTTCTGGCTGTCCATAGAGCTGGCGTTAGTGTCCATGGTCATATCGGTGGTTCTAGGAACTCTGGCAACCATAGGACTTTACAGGTACGAGTTCAAGCTCAAGAAGTTTATCAACGGACTTCTGTACGTGCCGATAGTCATCCCGGAGCTGGTTATAGGTCTTGCCTCACTGGCATCGTTTTCCAAGATGGGCATGACCATGGGATTTGCGACCATGGTGTTCGCACACGTTACATTCTGTCTGCCATTTGTCATCATCACACTGAGATCACGAATTGCAAATTTTGACAGCTCTATAGAGGAGGCTGCCATGGATCTCGGGGCAAATCAGTGGCATACGTTAAAGCGTGTCACCATCCCGATGCTGACACCTGGAATCATATCCGGAGCGCTGCTATCCATAACGCTCTCGATAGATGATGTAATAATCAGCTACTTCGTATCCGGAGCCGGGGATATCACGTTCCCTATCAAGGTATACGGAATGGTCAGAGGCAAGATCACAACAAATGTATATGTCATATCAACTTTGATGATAGTCGGAATAGTTGTGATCTACCTCCTTGCGGGGGCACTTGGAAGGTTTATATCAAAGCGCAGGGAGATAAGAGACATCCGCAAGATAGATGCACAGTAATTCCGTAAGATAGATGCGCAGTAATTCGGGAATACAGAATATGTTCCGAAGACATATATGGCAAGGAGGCGTAACAAATGGATGAAACGACAAAGATGACAGCAGACCTTATAGTGTATGGAAAAATCTATACGGCGGACAGCAAACGCAGTCTGGCGCAGGCTATGGCGGTCGCCGATGGAAAGATCATATACGTGGGTGACAGAGCCGGTGCAGAACGCTATGCAGGCGAAAATACACAGGTTATAGAACATGACAAAGGACTTGTGATACCGGGAATGACAGAGGGACATGCACACATATCAAGCACCACTGAGATAGTGTACGGTGTCAGCCTTGCAAATAAGGAGAGTATAGACGATTATGTGACGGCGATAAAAGATTATATGGCGAGCCACCCTGACGAGAAGGTTGTGAGCGGTTCCGGTTTTGAAAATGGAGTATTTGGATCCTTGGGACCGACCGCTGACATACTGGATGACATATCGACGGATGTGCCGATGGTCATGATAAGCGAGGATCACCACTCATATTGGGTGAACAGCAAAGCTATGGAACTTGTCGGGATTGATGAAACTACCGCTGAGGTTCCCAATGGTGTGATAGTGAGGTATCCGGGAACAAGCAGACCAACGGGATGGTTCAAGGAGATGGCGGGCAATCTGTTCAGTGCGGTGCTGCCTGAGATGACTGCTGACAACTTTGCACATGCTATAGAATGTTATCAGGATATAGCCATGTCAAATGGCGTCACAATAGCATTTGAGCCAATGTTTGACAAGAAACAGAACTATGACAGAAGATTTGCCGGATATGCAAAGCTTAACAGCGAGGGAAAACTAAAGGTGACATTCAGGGTAGGTTACACGCTAGAGCCTGTTGATGATGAGGACTATGTGTTTGCTGAACTTGCAAAGTATCATGAGAAGTTCCGGTATGTTCCTAAGATACAGGTGAACACGTTAAAGATATTTGCAGATGGAGTAGTGGAAGGTCATACAGCTTTTCTCAGAGATGATTACGCGGATGCCCCAGGAGATAAGGGTGAGCCGATGCTCAGCCAGGAGAGGACAAATGCGGCGGTGAAACGTGCTCTTGATGCGGGATACGATGTACATGCACACGCAATCGGCGATGCTGCGATAGACGAGGTGCTGAATGCATATGAGTACGGACAGACAGAAACAGACAGGGATTACAGAAATGCCATAACACATCTTCAGGTCATGGTGCCGGAGCATGTGGACAGGATGAAGAGCCTTGGTGTGGTAGCGGTCACCAATCCATACTGGCACTTCAGGAACAGCGTGTATTATGACACTTTGGAGAAGCCATTTCTCGGAGAAGAAAGAGCCTCCAAGGAATACTATATGAGATCCATCACAGATGCTGGAATCGTCACAAGCTGTGCCAGCGACTTCCCTGTAACGGTTCCACCGAGAACTATGGATGCACTTCATCTCATGGTGAACAGAAAACAGCCCGGACATCCGGAGATGGAAGAGATGGGTGCCGGCGAGACGATAAGTGTTGAGGATGGTCTTCAGGTCCTCACATATGGCGGAGCATACCAGAACAGGCTTGAGAAGACAAAGGGATCCCTTGAAGCAGGCAAGGATGCCGACTTCGTATTGCTGGATTCGGATGTCCTTACTATCCCGAAGGAAGACATCTACAAGACACAGGTTACAGCCACTTATATATGTGGTGAGAAAGTCTGGGCGTAAGAATAAACAACCAGACTGGTGTTCAATAAAAGGAGGAAATGACTATGATAAGAGGAAAAATCAAAAAAATGATGGCTGCAGCACTTGCAGCGACAATGGTATTTACGATGACAGCATGTGGCAGCGATTCAGAAGAGAAAACTGCAGACGGATACGCAAAGGAGATATATCTGTACAACTGGTCAGAGTATATGAGTGAAGATGTTCTCAATAAATTTGAGGAGGAATATGGCATAAAGGTAGTGGAGACTACATTTGAGTCGAATGACGAGATGCTGGCAAAGCTCATGGCGGGAGGCGGATCAGAATATGACATTGCAGTACCTTCAAACTTCTACATAGAATCTATGAAGGCAAATGATCTGCTTGAGCCTCTGGACAAGGATGTGATCACCAATTATGACAATATCGATGAGACTTACAGGACAATGCAGTGTGATCCGGATGGAGAGTACTGTGTTCCATATATGGGAACATCCTGTGTATGGATAGCAAATAAAAAGATGCTGGACGACTATGGTATAGAGATCCATAAGATGGACGACTTGAAGAATGATAATCTGAAGAATAATATTTTGCTTGTGGATGATTCCCAGGCTATTATGAGTGTAGGTCTGCTGGGATGCGACCTTGATCCTACATCGGGCAACCTCGATGATATTGCAAAGGCAAAGGATTATATAAGTGGGCTGAATCCATATATCAAGGCATTTGCAGCGTCAACAGACACGAGAGACAGTATGGCAAAGGGAGAGGTAGCAGTTGCTCTCATGTACAGCGGCGAGGCACTTCAGGCGATGAAGGAGAATCCGGATCTTGAGGTAGTCATGGATGGTGAGCAGTGTTCACTCTCAATGGATACAATGGTCCTGCTCAAAGGCTCAAAGCACAAAGAGGAGGCAGAGCTGTTCCTTAACTTTATATTGAGACCTGACATATCCGCAGAACTCACAAATGAATTTCAGTTCATCTGTGCCAATAAGGCAGCAGTAGAATATCTGGATGATGACCTGAAAAACAGTCCACTGTGTGTGCTCACAGATGATATGAAGAAGAGAATATTTATGATAAATACATTTGATGCAGATGCGATATCAGCTGAGACAGATGCGGTCATGGAGATCAAATCATCCAGATAGGAACAGCCTATGGGATTGCAGAAGAAGATACGCGTAGACACATCTATAAAAAAGAAAAACGCGAAGCTCAATATAAAATATGCAATATTACAGATGATGTTCTGGACCTGTGCGGCATCTGCGTACGCATACCTCACGCAGATGCTGCAGTACAAAGGTTTTACGGACGGACAGATAGGAGTAATAAATGCGGTAAAATTATTTTCAACTGTAGTGTTTCAGATAATCATAGGTGTATTTTCCGACCGGCATGCAGAACGTATCCAGTTAAAATATATCATCTCAGTGCTGACTGTTGTGGCGCTGCTGTTGACATCTGTTTTTTATGAGTATAAATTATCGTTTGTACAGACAGTGACGCTGTTCATCGGATTTGGTGCAACATTTACATGCATATCACCGCTTATAGATTCCCTGTCCATAAAGTATATGAACGACGGCAGAAATATCAACTACCCTATATGCAGGGCAGCAGGTTCCTGCGCGTGGGCTGTGGCATGTGTGCTGTTTGGGGGGTTCTGTGACAGGTATGATGCGAACAGGCTTCTGATACTACAGATGCTGTTCACCGCCATGATGCTGGCGGTGCTGCTGGTCATGGATGATACATCATCCTGCAGCGATTGCAGGGCTTTGGGCGCAAGAGAGAGAATAGCTGCAGCAAACATCACGGAGACCCGGAAAACAGAGGTACACACCGCAGGATATCTGCTCACAACATACCCGAAGTACAGGTGGTTTCTCATAGGTTCAGCGGTTATGTTCATGGGATATAATGTTGGAACGACATTCCTGATAAATGTGTTTGAACGCCTGGGTGGCAATAATTTTCATTATGGACTGGCTGAGTTCGTGATGGCGGTCAGTGAAGTCCCGTCGGCATTCCTGCTCATAAAATTCAGAAAGCGGATATCTCTTGACAAGATAATGCTGTGCTGTGCGGTGTTCATGACATTCAAGAACATGTTCGCGGCATTCTCGGACAATGTGTGGGTGATCGTCATATCCCAGGGGTGCGAGATGCTGGGCTTTGGGTTATTCTATTCCGGAAGTGTGTATCTTATAGAAGAGATGCTGTCACCCGCTGATGTGGTGAAGGGAATGTCATTGATAAACGCATTTACGGTGGGAGCCGGAGAGGGGATAGGAGCTCTGCTGTGTGGATGGATAAATTCCAGATACGGACTTACAGTGCTCATGGATTCCAGCGTAGTGATAAGTGCAGTGTCCATTGTATGTATAGTGATCATGTGTCGTGCGTCAAAAGAGATTCACGGCAAAATAATAAAAAACAGCTGATATATGACGAGAGAAAGGTTTGGTAAGGATTATGAAGAACCGAGATGTAGAATCAGAAGCGGCAGGAAGAAAGAGCAATATAGAAACAGACAAGCAGAATATAAGCTTCCTCTACCTCAGTGAGGAGGATATGATAGATGCGGGTGTTCTCAACCCGGGAAGATGTGTGGATGTCATGGAGGAGACCATGGGACTCATGGAGGACGGAGATTTCCTCATGGGTGGTCCGTACAATGACGCACATGGCCTTATGTTGTACTTCCCAAAGAAGTCACCGATAGAGAATTTCCCGGTCAACAATGCCAGAGACAGGAGATTCATCGCCATGCCTGCATACCTGGGCGGAAGATTCCATGTGGCAGGAGAGAAGTGGTATGGTTCAAATGGCAACAACAGAGCCATAGGGCTCCCTCGTTCCATACTGATGATGATGCTCAACGATGTGGAGACAGGAAAACCTCTGGCATATATGTCCGGAAATCTTCTTAGTTCTATGAGAACAGGTGCTATGCCTGGACTTGCGGCAAAGCTGCTTGCAAGGGATGACTCAAAGGTACTCACATTGGTCGGCCCCGGAGTCATATGCAGATCAAGTCTGAGAGCCATCATGTCACAGAGATTTGACATAGACACCATCAAGATAAAGGGCAGCTCACCGACATCGGCAAATGCGATTAAAATGAAAGAGTACATAGAGGAAAATTATCCTCAGGTAAAAAATATAGTTCTGTGCAAGGATATGGAGGAGGCACTTAAGGATGCCGACATCATAACTGAGGCAGTCTCATGCAAGGAGGGCGAGTGGCCAGAGTACAAGCGAGAGTGGCTCAAGCCCGGAGCGCTGGTCATCTCTACAAGTACCTTCAATATGGAGCATAAGAGTATTGTTGACTTGAAAAAAGTCATAGACAACTACGGAATGTACGAGAACTACGCAGAGGAAGATAATGTTGGATATGATGCGGAGGGCAACAGACTCCACACAGGCTGCATGGGAGAGGACTTCGTCTATATGGTGCAGGATGGATTGATCGAGAGGAATTCTCTTACTACATTTGGAGAGATAATCCGCGGCAAGAAGCCCGGCCGTGAATCCGACGACGAGATCATCCTCGTATCCATAGAGGGCATGCCGACAGAGGACGTCGCCTGGGCATATGAGTGTTACACCTACGCCCTTGTACATGATATCGGCACGAAACTCAAAGTCTGGGATCACCCATATGCATTTTAACAATTCTGAGAACTAGCTTTGAATAATAAGTCGTAGTCAGGCTCAAAACATATATTCAGCAAAAAAGCCGTGTATGTACATGGACAATCGGTAGTGAATACAGCCGAGCTTCGAGCATTTCTGTTCTAAGGCATAGCACGCAAACGCCCTTATCGCGTGCGGAGCCGCATGCATATAGAAATGCTTGAAGCGACAGCTGTAGAACGTGATTGACCATGTACATACACGGACTTTTTTATGTTGGATATATGTTTTGAGCCGTCCGTCAATTACGCTTCAAACAATTGGTGACAAAGTTTAATGGTTTCAGGGTTTGTACTGCTGCTGTAGAACTCCACAGTGCCCTTCTCTATGGAAGGCGTGAGAAGCTCAGCGATGCGCAGTCTCCTCTGAAGCTCCAGGGCGGTGCCGTGGGCTCCATTGAAGATTTTCACGTCAGGTCCGGCTATGCGCTGTATAACCTTTTCCACAAAAGGATAATGAGTGCAGCCGAGAACGATGGCATCCACATGCTTCTCCAGAGATGGGGCGAGCAGTCCCTTCAGAAATTCTGTGATCTCATCACCGTCGAATATTCCTCTCTCAACATAATCTGCAAGCCCCGGACATGGAACTGGGTAGATATCGGACTCCTTTGAATAATGTTTCATGAGTTCATGAAATTTAGGTAGAGCCAGTGTGGCAGGGGTGGCCATGACAGCTACCTTGTCGTGCTCCTTCCACAGAACCGCAGGCTTCAGAGCCGGTTCAATACCGATGATCGGTATGGAAGGATACTGCTGTCTCAGTGTCGAGGCTGCAACACTTGTGGCGGTGTTGCAGGCGATGACGATCGCCTTCACATCCTTTGCGAGAAGAAAATTGGTACACTGCTCCGATCTCTCAAGAATAGCCTCTCTGGTCTTTGTTCCGTAAGGTGCGTGTGCCGAATCGCCAAAATATATATAATTTTCACAGGGCATGAGCTCCACGATGTCGCGGAGAACGCTTATTCCGCCGAGCCCTGAGTCGAATACTCCAATTGAACGTGTGTCCATAATAAAATCTCCAATGTTTTGTATCACTTGTATTGATAGTTTATCTCCAACCTAAAATTATACTATTATAGTCAATAAAAAACAACTTACGGAAGTATATATTATAGAAGTAACAGAAAATCCGGGCGTAAGGAAGATTAAATGTTTATAAACTGTATAGACTATTCACAAATAGTGGTGTTAGAATGATACGAGTCATAAAGAAAGGCGGATGATGACATGGCACGAAATTTGGTTTCTATAGTAAAAGAGAAAATGATTGAATACTATGCCGGGGATTCCAGACGGGTACATCACTTCCTGAAGGTTCATTCATTTGCGAAGCTGATAGCTGAGATGGAGGGCATGGAGCCCGACGAGATGCAGGTCCTGGAGATCGCAGCACTTGCCCACGATATAGGCATAAAGAACGCAGAACTGAAATATGGATATAATAATGGCAAGCTGCAGGAACAGGAGGGACCTCCTGAGGCAAGACGGCTGCTCAGAGAGGCAGGTGCAGAAGATGCCGCAGTGGAGAGGGCATGTTATCTGGTGGCACATCACCACACCTACAGGAATATAGACGGTTTGGATTATCTGATACTGGTGGAGGCCGATTTCCTCGTCAACATGTATGAGGATAAGGCGGACGCAGATACTATAAGGACGGCATACGATAATATATTTGCCACGGAATCCGGCAAAATGCTGTGCAGACAGCTCTTTTCGCTGGAATATTGAAAAAAAGATGAATTATGTTATACTTAACAGGTCAGAGATGGCGGCAGGGATAGACGCCGCTGTTAGATTTGGAGGAGAAAGATGAAGCTTTATATATCAAAGTTACTGTCTACAGCTTTGCCTATAATAGGAGTGCTGTGTATATTTGTATTTGCATTTGCAGGAAATATAAGCATGGGCTGGATTCTGTTCGTAGTGCTTGCGCTTATATCAGGCATTATAAACACCATATTCTTCAGATGTCCGCACTGCGGCAAATCAATACCGGCAAACTGTACGGTCAACCAGAAGTATTGTCCTCTGTGTGGAGAGGATCTCGGTATGAAGCCTTCAAGAATAAGCTACTACGGAAAATGCCGCAAGAATAAGAACGGAGTTATGAGAGGTTATTCCACAGTTGGACCTATGGTATTCATAGTAAGCCTGCTTATACTGTTTCTCATTGTGATGGCTGTATTTGGAGTGGACAGTCTCAATAAAGGTATGGGAAGGATTGCAGTCATACTTGCATTCTGTGTGAGCGTTATACTTGCGATATTCTGCAGGATAGCGGTATCATCGGCGGTGAAGATGGATGACAAGGCGATATATTTCAGTAAGATACCATTTATGTGGAGAAAATACGAGATAGATGATATAGTAGAGAATGAGCGCGTTGTAGAGCCGTTCTATCACGTGAACAGAGGATACATATTTGCGACCTCAAAGGGAATGGTGGCTATACCGATGGCATCATATGCAGGTGGCCAGGAGTTCTTTACGGAATTTACCTCAAGGATAGGCCAGAGCATGCCGGATGTGAGACCGGACCTTGTGTTGTCCAAGAGATCAGATCAGGCAAAGGCTGATGAAGAGCACTATGAGGAAGCGGTGAAGCTTTACAACGAGTATTACGGTGAGAAGAGATAGAATACACACTTAATTAATGAAAGGATAACGAGATGGACGTAAAAGACATTGGAAAAAAGATTGAGAACGTGGAGCTGGTTGAGGCTATGCACGCAGTTAGAGAAAATGAGAACAAGGATACACTTAAGCAGCTCTTTGAGTCAGTGGTCCATGCAGTATTTATAGTTCCTGCAAAGTTTGACCAGGAGCCAAAGCCTGATGAGAATGGAAAGGTTACATTCCAGGACGGAGTGAAGATCAACTTCTCACTTCTGACAAATGAGCAGGGAGACAAGGTACTTCCATGCTTCACAGATTATGAGTCGATGGCTTCATCACAGTTTGACGATGGCTTCCAGAGAATAATACTTCCATATAAGCAGCTTGAGGATCTTGTGTTCAATTCAAATGGAAACATAAGCGGAATAGCTATGAATCCTTTCACTGAGAACTGCTTTATATCAGGAGAGTTTATCCGTCAGTACAGAGAGAGCTCACGTACAGGACTTGTACAGAGCAAGATCAAGCCAGGCGCAACAGTCAAGCTCAGAACACCAAAGTATCAGCCGATACAGATGCTTGATGCTGCAAGAGAGTATCTGGCAGACAAAGAGAATGTTGACAGAGCGTATATACAGATGATGGAGGAGCAGGGACAGGAGGATAAGTATCTTGTTGCTCTTGAGGTAAACGGAGACGAGAAGCCTGTATTTGCCGGACTCATACCTCTTATGAAGCCTCATTCATTTGGCATCGAGGTGGCACTGGTCAGAGCAGACAACATGCTTGGTAAGAAAGTGACAGAGGTGACAGAGCCGTTCTATGTTAGAGCCGGACTTGAAAATTAAATGAGAGGATCGTTATGTTAAAAAAATATCTGACTATATTTCTTATATCCATGGTACCAATACTTGAGCTTCGAGGCGCCATACCGTATTCGGTGGGCTTCGGGCTTCCGAGTATACCGTCATTTATAGTGTGCGTCATAGGCAATATGATACCGGTTCCATTTATATACTGGTTTGCAAGACGTGTGCTTGAGTGGGGAAAAGACAAGAGATTCATAGGCAAATTCTTCACATGGTGTCTTGTGAAGGGAGAGCACGGCGGACAGAAGCTCATGGCAAAGTCCGGCACTGGAGTGTATATCGCACTTCTGCTGTTCGTGGGAATACCACTTCCGGGAACCGGGGCGTGGACAGGAACACTGGCAGCCAGCTTCCTTGAGCTTGACTGGAAGAAAAGCGTTATCATGGTCATGCTGGGAGTGGTCATGGCAGGAGTGATCATGTACCTTGGAAGTATAGGATTGTTCGGAGCGATAGGTCTTTTGAAATAATACTGATATAAGTAAGATTTACAGAGAGGTTGATAAATATGGCATTTAATCCGGGAATGATGTTTAAGATCAAAGGAGCCTGGGAGCGGTTCGTCCAGAATCATCCAAAGTTCCCTATGTTCCTCAGAGCAGCCGCAGCCGCAGGAATAAAGGAAGGCTATATAATAGAAGTGAAGATCACAGATACAGAGGGCAAGACCATTTGTACCAATGTGAAGCTCACAGATTCCGACATGGATCTCATAGATGTCATAAAAGACATGAGTACAAACGGAAGATAGACGGACAGGATCAAATATACTAGAAATTATATAAAAGACTTCTTGACTTGCATAGGTCGATTGTGTTATTGTAGACTTTGCGATGAAAGAGGTCTTTTTTTTGTGCCTTAAAATAACAATGGAGGTAAGTGGAAATGCGCGTTAAAATAACATTGGCATGTCAGGATTGTAAACAGCGTAATTACAATATGACAAAGGATAAGAAAACGCATCCAGACAGAATGGAAACAAAGAAGTACTGTAGATTCTGCAAGGCTCATACAGTACACAAGGAGACAAAATAGTCTGAACCAGTAAGGAGGAATAGAGTTATGTCTAAATCTAGTAAAGAAGAAAAGTCAAATACTCTCAAGAGAAGCTGGTTTCAGGAATTAAAGGGAGAGTTCAGAAAGATTACATGGCTTGACAAGAGCTCCCTTGCAAGACAGTCATTTGCGGTAGTTGTTTCCTCAGTCGTACTCGGCTGTATCATAGCTATCGTAGATTGGTTGATCCAGATTGGTTTGAATTTCATAGTTGGGTAAAGGATGGTGAAGAATATGTCAGAGGCAGAGAATGCAAGATGGTATGTTGTTCATACCTACTCAGGATATGAAAACAAAGTAAAGGCTGATATTGAGAAAACAAAAGAAAACAGAAATTTACAAGACCAGATTTTAGAGGTAGTCGTTCCGGTTGAAGATGCCACAGAGATTAAGAATGGTAAGCCAAAGTCGATCGAGAGAAAGATACTTCCTGGTTACGTTCTCATCAACATGATCATGAACGATGTTACATGGTATGTTGTACGTAATACCAGAGGAGTTACAGGATTTGTCGGATCAGATCCAAGAAAGCCTGTACCACTCACTGATGAGGAGCTGAGCAATCTGTATCAGACCTCAGAGGAGGTTGTCATCGATGTTGAAGTGGGAGACTCAATAACGGTTACTTCAGGTGCCTGGGAAGGCACAGTAGCAACAATTAAGGCAATTAATACTGCAAAACAGACCGTAGCCATCGAAGTAGAAATGTTTGGTCGTGTGAATACTGTTGATATTGCGTTTGCTGATATCAAGAAGTTGTAATTATCAAGTGGATTGTACCACAGTATTTTGGAGGAATGCTAAAATGGCAAAGAAAGTAGAAGGATACATCAAATTACAGATACCTGCAGGAAAGGCAACTCCTGCACCACCTGTTGGACCAGCTCTTGGTCAGCACGGTGTAAATATCGTTGCTTTCACAAAGGAATTCAATGCAAGAACAGCTAATGAAGGTGACATGATCATTCCTGTTGTTATCACAGTATACCAGGATAAGAGCTTCAGCTTCATTACAAAGACTCCACCTGCATCACTTCTTATCAAGAAGGCATGTAACATCAAGTCAGGTTCTGCAAACTCAAAGAAGACTAAGGTTGCAACAATTTCTAAGGCTAAGGTTCAGGAGATCGCTGAACTTAAGATGAAGGATCTGAACGCTGCAAGCCTTGAGTCAGCTATGAGCATGATCGCTGGAACAGCTCGTTCAATGGGCGTTACAGTTGAAGAGTAATACAGATATTTAGTGGGAGGGTCGCTCCCGATATGACCACAGGAGGTTTATAATAATGATAAAAAGTAAGAAATATGTAGATGCAAGCAAGCTCTATGATAAGACCGCTGCTTACGAGGCAACTGAGGCAGTTGCTTTAGTTAAGAAGATGGCTTCAGCTAAGTTTGATGAGACAGTAGAGGCACACCTCAGACTCGGTGTTGATGGACGTCACGCTGATCAGCAGGTTCGTGGTGCCGTAGTTCTTCCACACGGAACAGGTAAGACTGTTAAGGTTCTCGTATTTGCTAAGGGTGCAAAGGTTGACGAGGCTCTTGCAGCAGGCGCTGATTACGCTGGTGGAGACGAGCTCGTGCCAAAGATCCAGAACGAGGGATGGTTAGACTTCGACGTTGTTGTTGCAACACCTGACATGATGGGCGTTGTAGGACGTCTTGGTCGTGTACTTGGACCAAAGGGTCTCATGCCAAACCCTAAGGCTGGAACAGTTACTATGGATGTAGCTAAGGCTATCTCAGATATCAAAGCTGGTAAGATAGAGTACAGACTTGACAAAGCCAACATTATCCATGTGCCAGTGGGAAAAGTTTCTTTCACAGAGGAACAGTTAAACGAGAATTTCCAGACTTTAATAAATGCTATTGTTAAGGCAAAGCCAGCCGCTGCTAAGGGTCAGTACCTTAAGAGCGTTGTAATTGCTTCAACAATGGGCCCTGGTGTAAAGATCAACACAACAAGCTACGTATAAAAGCCGGTTGACCTGAGCATCAGTCACACAAAAGCCCCACACCCTATGAGATATTTTCAGGATATTGCGTAGGGTGTGGGGCTTTTTATATGCAAAAAACGATGACAATAAATACTGATCAATATAAAATAGATTATCTAAATACATATTGACAACTATATCCAAAAGTAAGATACTGTATATAACATAAATTGAGAGGATGAGTATGGCAACAAAAATAAATATTAATACAAAACAGTTACATGCGGATATAAAGGCGTTGAAGGATGATATTGACGCGAGTATGCGCGAAAGACTTGTTATCCAGTGTGGATATGAAGAGCTTGCGTCACAGTGGAGCGGGCCGGCCGCAAAAACTTATGATGAAGGATTTCGAAATGCTATGACCAATATGAAGGCTTTATATAGTGATATTAAGGATAAGATAGATGGCGTTTATGACATGTGTAAATTGTTTGAGAAGTGTGAAGCTTCTGTATTGGATAGGATTCAGGAACTCTGATCGGGAAAAGTTCAGGAAGGAATGGTTATGTGGAAAGCGATACAGAAATAATAGTGGTGCCATTAAGGCAAATGTTGCTATTTGAAAAACTATATGCGAAGAACTTTGCGGATATGCTTGTGCGATTTGGAAGTATTATAGAAACATGCAACAAAATAAATGGGTATTGGGAAAGTGATGGATGGACAGAGATTTATGAAGATATGGCAGATAAATCAGATCGTATGAATGAGATCGTAGACGATATGTCTAATTACTATATGGATATTGTAAATATTACAGAAAGCTATGATGCTGTGGAAGCAATTAATGTGGATATTGGAGAATCTTTGTCGGGAGACGTAATTAACTAAAAGAAATATTGGGTTAAAAAGTAATATTAAGGGGTAAATGATGGACGGCACTGGTATAGAACTATATGTACATCTTGAGAAGCTGGAGGAAGAAGTAGAACAATTTAATAACGTCAGTAAAAACTTTGGGGATTACATAGATATGTATAAAAGGCAGATGGATGTTATACGATACAGCAAAATGGCAGATGGGTTATATGACATGCCAGCACTTATAAGAACTTATGATGAGTTTGTGGAAGAAGCTGATCGGTTGAACAAGTTTTCAAAAGCTTTGCAAGATATATACAAAGAGTATAAGATGTGTAATGATACATATACTCAAATGGGTATAGACCTTGGAAATCAATATGCAATTACCCCGTGGGCAAAGACAAATGAAGGAAAGATAGTCATTGGGACGAGCATAATAGTGGGATTGCTGGTGATTGCTATTGTAGCACCAGAGGTTACTGCTGCAGCGATGTCTACTGGCGCAATGACAAGTACAACAGCAGCAACTATGATAGAGACAGTAACGGCAGACATGGCGTGGGGTTCTCTAACAACATCTATGATGAATGCAGAGTATTCATGTTATATGGCATGCAAAAATGGAGAAAATCCTGCGGATGCCTTTGCTGATGCATATATGTGGGGTGCTTTGGAAGGTGGAGCCACTGGATTACTGGAAGGTTTTGGGGAGACGTTGGCTATAGTGAAAAGTGCAAAGACGATGACTAATACTGCAGCTTTTTTACAGCAATATAAAATAACCGGTTATGTAAATGGCGTTAACTTCGCAGTAATGGCGGGGAATTCGGCTTTGTCGACATCCATATATTGCGCCCAAGAGAAATCACATTGTAGAAACGTTTCGTTGGAGGATGCCGCAATTCAATATAAAGAGAATTTTACATATAATTTAGCGATAGATACTGCTGTTGGAATTGGCGAGAAATTTGTTGACGTAAAAAGAACAAAAAGTATAGAAAAAAATAAGGCAATGGAAGGAGAAAAGCGCAAGGTTGGAAAGCTTTCGACAAAAGAGAAAACTGTCCGGAAAATTACAAGTAAAAATGAAGGTTACAGTCAAAATCAGGCTTTTTTAAATGGAGAAAAATCAACGCGTAATGCTCAAGGAAGTATAAGTCCGACATTGTATAAGGATGGAAGTTGTATTGATGTCAGAAGTTATAATATTCAAAATGAAAGTGGAAGGGCAATGCTTATCAAAGATGTCACGACAAGAAGCCAGAAAATGAAAGCAAATTTGCCCACAGGAACAAAGCAGACAATAGTTATTGATGCAAGAGGACGGAGTATATCAAATAGAGATTTAAAAGATCTATACATGAAAGCAAAGTGTGCATTAGATAGCGATGTTGAAATTAAATTTATTAGGTAAGAAATGATTAGAGAAGATACAAATAAAAATATTATTGAAAGATTTCCAAGCATGGAGAGTGATCTCAAATTGCATGCGATTCCCCAACTTAATAAAAATAAAGAAGATATATGGACAGCTATAAAAATATTAGCATTTTATGCGGTTTTGGGCGTGTATGCGTATTATAAATATATGGAGATGACAGGTGAACCGCATACAAGCCCTTCCGTTACAAGATATACGCTTATGCTTCTGGGGGCTGTACCAGTAGGAATAGTGATTGCTCTTGTGGCCTTATATGATAGTATTCGTGATTATTTACGAAATAGACCCTCAAGAAAGAAAATAAAAAAAATAAGAGAGAACTATTTGGAGGATGTTAGCAAGCAGATAATTTCTTACAGAGAAGCCGCTTTAGAATGGATGAACAAACGGTTTGTGCCGGCAGAGAATCTGATAAGAAGAATTATGAGGGGAGAGAAAAAGATTCGTAATCAGGGAGATGTAATGCTTACATATAGACTAGGAACAGGTGATCTGGATATATCAGAGCATATCATACTTCCCAATATGGTAAATACACCACAGAATATTAAATTAAAGAGAACCTATAAAAAACTCAAAGAGGAATACGGAATAATACATGAAATCCCTAAAGCGATAAGTCTGGACGAGGTGGGATTACTTGGCGTAGTAGGACACGGTGACAAGAGGAAGGCATACGATATAGTTAGGGCATTGTCTACGCAGATTTTGGTAAATGAAGTGCCAGAGGATCTTAAGGTTGCATTTGTGTATGATAGTGTTCATAGTAAGGGGTGGAATAAATATGAGTCGTTTACGAGAACTCAGATGGAGACGGGCATTAGTCTTGTAGCAGGCACTCCTGAAAAAAGAGGAAAAGTATTAAACATGCTGGCACAGGCAATCGAGGAAAGAAAGGCTTTGAGTGGAGACGGCGTAGAAAATATGAAACCGCGGTACATAGTGTTTGTAGATGATATGGCTTTATTGAAAAATCATAGAATTGTGGAAGCACTGCGTGATGATCTGTGTGTGTGTGCATTTACATTTATTGTTGTGGCGGATTGCATAGAGAAACTGCCAGAGAACGTTGAATATGCACTTGTTGATTCTTTGGAATTTTCAGGAGTTTATTCTATGACCGATCATACATGTATGCCGATGGTATTTGATAAATTATCAGAGCAAAAACTTGATAAATATATAAATTATATAAAGAGCAAAAAAAACGTTGCGGAGAGGTGATTTGTGTTGGAAAAAATAACAGATTATGAGTATGCTCAAATAGAATCTGCTATAAATGGTATATTGGGAATCCGAAATAATATAAGTCAATATATTCTAGATAGTTTATTTCAATCGGCAGAAAGCTTTAACAAGAATTGGAAGGGCAAAGCGGAGACCTTATTCGTAGGTAAACTTGAGCTGCTATACAATGCAATTAGTGACACAAATACCGCAGCATATAATATGGCAATGAGTATGAGTGAGCAGGCATCCGAAATTTATAAAAAACAAAATGAGAAATAATTTAACGGAAAAGGGAGAGTTAATGCAATGGCAGATACAAAGAAATATGGCTGGAATGTACAGATAGATGGTGTTCAATATCTGGTGGAGTACATGAAAGGAAGTATATTTATTAATGGTGGGGAGGCTTTCAAGCTCAGATCACTGGAGAGAACAGGCACCTTAAGAAAAGATAAACAGTTGAGCTATACAGTCCCGTTAGCAGGAAAAGAACTGAATCTGGTTATAAGCGCAGTGAGTGGTATCAGTCTCATTATGGATGGAATGGATCTGGGAACATATCCAGATGGTGCAGGAGCTAATCAAAAAGCTCCTGCCTGGATAGTAGTATTTTATGTATTATATTTTATAGACTATTGGGGAATAATGGGTGGTGCTGTTGGCGGTGCCATAGGAGGCTTGCTGCTCGGAACTGCGGCAGTCGTGACGTTTATGGTTGCTAAAAGTGAGAAGCTTTCTACGGGCGTAAAGTTGGTAATATGCATAGCATTGTACGTTGTTGCTACTGCGTTGGAGCTGGTTATAAGATCTGCATTAGCAGGGGTGTCTGGCCGGTACAGATAAAATAAGGCCACATACCATATGAAAAATCTGTAAGATATTTCGTGTGGTATGTGGCCTTGTTCTTTATCTTGTATAACTAACTAGGAAATTAGGAAATAGTTCCGTTAGCTGAACATGATATAGTAACTGATTTATTTACTGTCTGAAGCAGTACGCCCTTTGAGGAATACTTTTTTCCAACTGCAGTTGCTGTGGCTTTGTTGCCAGATCTCGTGCAACTGGACACAGACACCTTCCAGTATGAGCTATTAGATGATACACCAGCTTTGGCTGATGTGCATTTGCTGGAAGAACCTGTATAACTGAATGTTGCGACAATCCTAAGGCTCCAGAGCGTATTTCCGTTGGAATCATTGCAGTATACAGTCTTGGTAGCACTTTTTGTTTTTGCGGCTCTACTCAGAGATGGCTGAGTTGGCATTTCCTCGATAACTTCCACAAATGTAAGAGAGTCATCGCTCGTATCTTCTTCTGCGGCCTTAACAGTTGGAACATTTACTGTAGACAAACAGATGAAGATCATACAACATATAGCTAATAATCTGCGTAATTTTTTATTCATATTTATTCCTCCGTATCTGTATTATTGTTAGTATTATCATTTGGAGTTTCCGTGTTATTGGTTGAAGGCACATCTCCATCAGATGATCCTGTCCATGTATACTCTGAAAGATCATTTGGCGCTACACCATCTTGAATGATAATAGTAGTTGATGCAATGTCAGTACGCCTAGATATCTGCCATTCCTTATACAACATAACTGATATACATATTGCAAAACCCAGTATAACAGAAAGCGCGGTAATGAAAATATATTTCCCATATTTCTTTCCGTTCATGTTGTGGCATACAGTATCTGTGCCTAAATATTCAATATATGTATTGGCACAATCTTTAGGACTTCCAAACTTTTCAGACAGATGTGATACTGTGATCAACTCGCCTTCAAAACTTACTGCGTAATCATACATAGAACTACGCAACATCTTTAAATATCTCTTTTCCCCCTTTCTGTATATTGGAAACTCTTTTTTAATAGCTTTAATATACTTATCTACAGTTTTTTCGTTTTTTTCATATGCTGAGTTGGCTGAGTTGGTGTTCATTTTCATTCTCCTTTTAATACAATTTCAATATGAACTAATATTATTTTATACTAAAATATCAGAAAATCAATAATGCTTTTGACATTAATAAACAAATAAATTTAGAAAAACAAAACCATTGTTGACAAAACGGTTTAAAAGATGTAATGCTAAAAATACAAAATAATTGAATGGAGAAAGATTATGTCGGATAAGATAAATGTCGATACAAGGAAGCTGCACACAGATCTTGTGATTATACAGGACTGTCTGGATCAAAGCACAATTGACAGACGAAACATCCAGAATGATTATCAAGATCTTATTAAAGAATGGAAAGGCCCTGCAGCAGACTCATTTAATACAAAATTTGAGAACAGCGATAGTAAAGTTAAATCCATGTATGAGGATCTTCAAAAGAAAGTGGACTCATTGCTTGATGTATGCAATACGTTTGAGACTTGTGAAAAAAATGTAATTGCTCTGATTGGCTAGGGTGCTTAATAACGGAGGGAAAGTATGTATGTTGAGACGGTGAAAGTACCGATAAATAAACTGGAAACATTTCATGATACCTTGAGCAAGGGGGCAACAGATCTGGGAAATCAGTATGATACGATCATATCAACCTGTGGCAAGATACAGGAATATTGGGAGAGTGAAGGCTGGGCAGATATTTATTCTGATCTTGTATCGAAGATGGATACTATGCAGGCATTTATGGAGGATATGTATTCGTATGGTGATACATTGGGTGAGGTTATAGGAAACTACATCACTGCTGAAGTTGTGAATGGTGATATGACCTCATCGTTACCAGATAACATAATTCGCTGAAGGGATGTAAGCACATGGAAAAAAAGATTAGTGATTTGGACTATTCAGAAATAGCAGCGGCTATAAATGGCTACTTGAATTCAGAAGCAAGTATAAAGCAGTATGTTTTATCTGATTTGGGAAGTGAAGTCGAGACTATAAGAAAAAACTGGAAAGGGGATGCAAGTGACAAATATATTGGAAAACTCGAAAGTGTATACAATGACATATCCAATACATGTACAGCACTTGAAAATTTAGGCGTGGGTATGAGCCGGGAGGCTTCAAATATATACCAAAATCAATAATAGAAGGAAGGATCAAGTATGGGAGCATTTTCAGTAACATCGTCAGAGATGACGAAAAGAACAACAGAGCTTCGCTCGAAAAATCAGTCTCTTAAGAAGCAGATAACCAAGCTCAGAGACAGTAAGGAGGCTCTGAACAGTACATGGGATGGTAGCGCGAAAAAAGCTTTCAGCTCTGCAGTTGAGAGTGATGTTTCACAGATGACAAATTTTAGTAATCTGATAGAACAGTATTGTTCAGCGCTGGACAATATAATAGCTAATTATGAAACTACAGAAGCCACAAATGCAAATACAGTGGCTCAGAGAAAGTATTAAAGGGAGGAAAATACAGATATGTCAGATATGAATTTGAAAGTCACCCCGGCGGAATTGGAGGCTAAGGCTGCTGATTTTAAATCAGTTATGACTCAGACGAAATCGTTGACAGATGATATGATGAATGATGTCACTGGACTTTCATCATCATGGACAGGAGATGCGTCTGCATCGTATATAAACAAATTTAGAAAACTGCAGACGGATATGGATACCATGGGCCGAATGATTAATGAACATGTAAATAATCTTACAGAACTTGCTAAAGAATATACGACAACAGAGAAAAAGAATGCAGCGGCAACGGAATCGCTTGCAGCAAATATTATTTCGTAGGAAAGAAGTGCCATCTCTGATAGCTATCAGAGATGGCATTTTGAGATTGAGGAGGTTATTATGATTGAATTTAAGAAATATCTGCCGATCGGTTCGGTTGTGTTATTAAAGAACGCAAATAAAAGGTTGATGATATATGGAAGACTGCAGAAGGCAGAGGATTCAGATAGCGTAAGGGATTATATAGGATGCCTGTATCCAGAGGGAAATATATCTACAAAACAGACGTATATGTTTGACCATGACCAGATAGAACGGGTATATTTTGTTGGATTTCAGGACCCGGAAGAGTTTGAATTTGTTGACAAATACCTGAATGAGGGAAATAATGGAAAATAGAGGAGTGCTTTTGTATGTAGACCTTGGCAGGCTTGAAGATGAACCATACAGGCTGTCAAAGATATATGATACACTTGGACAGTATATTGATGATATCAGACGTCAGAGAGATATAATATACATAAGCAAGATGGCGGAATCCCTGGATATATCATCCCTGGACAGATATCGTGCTCAACTGGTAGACGAATATGATCGGCTTGGAACTCTGAAGAAGATTCTGGATGAGGCATACGATCTGTATAAAGAATGTAATGAAAAATTCGAGGCATCTGGACAGACTCTGTGCAACCTATATGCTGAAACTCCATGGTATGAGACCAGTGAAGGAAAGCTGGCTATAGGCACAGGCGTGCTTGTGGTTACTGCTGCAGTGGCGATAGTCTGCCCTGCTGTACTGGGAGCTACGGCAGCTGCAGTGACACAGTCTATAGCGACATCTGCCCTCGTGGGATCAGCAATATCTGGTATAATGAATGGCGCTGCATCAGTGAAAGCAGGAAAGTCGTTTTTTGATGGATTTGCAAGTGGCGTTGAAGAGGGCGCAATAATAGGTGCTCTTTGTGGAATGTTTGGCGCAGGAACAGCAGTCATGATGACTGGTGCAGAGATGACGGTCGGTAATGTTTTTGCTGCCAGAGTAATAAATACTGTTGGGGATGCAACAATAGGTACAGCTACATACATATATCATGAAAACAAATATGATAAAGCAATAACAGGCGGAGATGTAGCCAAGGCCTGGGCAGAGTGTGCAATAACATCATTTGTTTTGCGGTCAGTTTTTGAGGGTGGAAAGTCATCGTCAAAAGCAGATGGGAAGAATAGGGGTATGTCTACTAGCAAAGGACAGGTGGAGTCTGAAAGTAGTATTACTTGTGAGGGTGGAAGTGGTTCTGTAATTTACACTTCAGTAGAATATGAAGGCACAGTTAAAGTTAATGGAGAAGTTAGAGATGTAAGTAGAAAGGTATATCAAAGGAATGATATAGATTTTGAGTATTTTGATGAGACAACAGGACTAACAAACTTAGAACGTGTGCAGGCTGGCAAGCCTCCTATAGGGACAGATGGTAATGCTATTCAACTACATCATATTTTGCAAAAAGAAGCAGGACCAATGGTTGAGATTCGAGAGATTACACATCAAGAATATTATTCACAGTTGCATGGTCTTATCGAAGATGGAGCAAGTTTTAGAAATGATCCAATATTGAATAAGCAATATAATAATTTTAGACGTTCATATTGGAAATGGAGAGCAGAGCAAATCGTAGGAGGAAAATAAAATATGTATGATAAAATTGTTAAGATTATAAGTCAATATGAAGAAAAAGGTGATTTTACACATCCTAATGTAGATGATAAAGATTTATATGATGCAGAAAAAATATTAAATTTAAAAATTCCAGAGCAGTATGTTTGGTTTTTGAAAAATTATGGGCATGGTGGACTGGATGGCATTGAAACATTGGGTGTAGGTAAAAATGGCAAAATGATATTTGTGGAAAAGACACTAGAATTCAGGTCATATGGGTTGAATGACGATAAGATTGTAATAGAAAATTGTGACGAATGGATTTATTGTATTGATGTAAAAACTGGAGCCGTTATGATGTGGTCACAAGGAGATAAAAAGTACAAGATTAATTATAAAAATTTTATTGAATATCTAAATGATAGAATCAGTGATGCTATAGAAAATATGTAATATTTATAAAATTAAATTTAATTATGTCTATACTTTAGGACTTCAAAGTCCCTAACTCAAAAAGCTATTTTAATTTCTGCCTGTTCACGAAGTGAATGAAATGCAGAAATTAATAATAGCTTTTTGTCATTTACCTAAAGGGGAAAGGACACCTTATGGCGAAATTTGCCCCCAGGTATACAAAAGGATTTGTCCGACAATTTATTTCTAAGGTACGGTAAATCATTGATTTTACTGACTTTATTGCAAGCAGACAGATTTCATTCTTTCACAGAACTATTGTTTGCTAAAATACTCATAAATACTGTGAAATAGCCATTTTCAGCAATTGATATAAAATTATAACAAAAGATTTCGTTACAAGTTTGGCTGGTATCTACAACAGTATATTTTTATGAAAGTATATGCCAAAATCAAGACAATTCAACTAATTGTTAAGGAAATGCCTTATTCTGATATCTTGAATAATTTTAAGACCTAGGATAAGAAATTTAATCAGTATTGGTGTATTCATAAAACGCATATAAGTTGTTATCCTTGGAAACAGAGACAGGATTAGTAAGATTGGCATCTTTGCATATGCTGGTGCTACCCAGCCATATGGCACAGCACAGGGGGATGTCTGTTGCGGGTATTGATGGTATATCAAAAACAGTCAGATAAATTTCAGCCTTTGAAGATTCACAGGTGCATGCGTATAATTGTTGTTTTGCCCGCATTATTGCTGATACTGACAGGCTAAGGGATTTTTAAGCTGTGAATGTTTCTGTTGTTGTTCGAAAGAAATTTGGCTGAGACAGATGCTAAGAAATATTACCATCTTGCGAGATGAAAAGTTTGCTAATACCTATTTGTATCGCATGTTAGGATGCTTGTACAGATGGGTATTTTTGTTGTGGTCATATATTTTGATATTCACAGGTATCGTTTCAATGTAGGCTGACAGCGAGAGACCTTGCTATCTGTATGTATCCAGTGCCAATGGGGTATCATCTCACAGTTGATTTCATATCAACTGCAATCGTTTTAATCTGAATTTCTTTGAAATGACCTAATCTTAATTCGTTATGATTTTATCTGAAATAAATTCCACTTGAGATTCTACAAAATATTATAAGGAACTTTTAATGGAACTGCCGATTTCAAGAGTGACAGAAAATCAGTGACAAAAAGTCACGAAATAATTATACGTATCCATTTTATTTTGAAATTTCCTGTTATCACTGACTTTTAAAGCTTTTTTTTAAAATAAGTTGTCGACTGATAAAATTCATACTCCATTTTTGTCACAACTGATATTGCAACTGTTTTCTCTGGCATGGATTAATTTATGGAACTTCCATTCTGTAAGATTCAGATATTTTTATATTTTTTGTAACAAGAAATCATCTGTTACAGATTGGTGGTGAGAGTGATGGTATATGGAATTATTTCAGCAAAAGATAATCAGACGAGCCTCGCTTATTTTAAGAGTAAAAAAATTTCACAGCTTGAACCGGAAAATCTAAAGGGAAGAGGACTCATAAAGGTCGATGGAGAAGTAATGGAATTCCAGACAGCGATAGCTACGGATAGGTGCGATGATATGGAACGTATAGAGTTACTTCGCAATATGTGTGCATCTATGGCTGAAGGAGCTACTGAGGTAGCGGAAGGTGTTCCTGAAATTCCAGAAAAACCTACGTGGGAGATATTCAAGAGGCGTAATGATGTTGCACAGATGTGTAATGGATATATGCTGCCGATAGGATATGACAGTGTAAGTGCGGAGGGATATGGAATAGACCTTAGGAGAACATTCTGCTATACAATTACGGGCAGAGCAAGAACTGGTAAGAAAAATGTTATGCGGTTATTGATGAATGCAGCACTGATGAGAAATGCAGATATAGTTGTTATAGAACATGGTTCAAATGAGTTCAAGCTTGATTCGGAATTGTTGGGAGCAACGTATATAGATAGCGAAGCAGCACAGGCAGATTACTTTACAATGCTGGTTCCAGAATTTGTGGAGAGAAATAAGTTTAAAAATCAGGTAAAGGAACAAGGCTATGATGAGAATGAAATATATAGCCAGATGACCCGATTTAAGGAAACATACATTTTTATTGCAGATATGGAAGCGTTTTTAAATACATTGTATTCGCCGAGTGAAGGCATTACAAGAATTGTCCCATTTATAGAGAATGTTGTAGAGAAAGGCGCTCTGCACAACATATTCATTATAGGGTTGATTGATACAGCAAGTCAGTCAGAATGTCGTGGACGAAAAGTATATGATGTTATGACTGGATATCATATGGGAATACAACTGGGTGGCAATTGTGCCGAAACTTCATTTTTTAATTTTACTAATCTATCATTTACAGAGGCAAATAAGATATACAAACCAGGTATAGGTATGATCCCACAGGATAATGATGATCAGAATGTATCGCAGATAATTATACCGTTATACAGGAGGCAGATAAAGCATGATTAAGTCCAGGTTGATTATGCCGGAAATAAATCAAGAATTTGATGTTCAATATAATGAGAATGCACAGGTTTGTGATGTGATAACGGATACTTTGGATGTTGTATCGCAGTATCTGCGAACAGGCTATGTGAATCGTGAGCACTGGGTATTAGTGTTACCGAGAGAAGGCATGGTTATGGATCCAGATAGAACCTTGAAAAGTTATCATGTTGAAAATGGCGATAAACTGATACTCATGTAGATGAGGGATGTGTGATGTTAGTATCGTAAAGATACTTGACAAGTACAGGGGGGATGAAAATAATGGGGAATAGAGGCGTGCTTTTATATGTAGACTTGGGCAAGCTTGAAGATGAACCTTACAGATTATCAAAGATATATGATACACTTGGACAGTATATTGATGATATCAGACGTCAGAGAGATATAATATACATAAGCAAGATGGCGGAATCCCTGGATATATCATCCCTGGACAGATATCGTGCTCAACTGGTAGACGAATATGATCGGCTTGGAACTCTGAAGAAGATTCTGGATGAGGCATACGATCTGTATAAAGAATGTAATGAAAAATTCGAGGCATCTGGACAGACTCTGTGCAACCTATATGCTGAAACTCCATGGTATGAGACCAGTGAAGGAAAGCTGGCTATAGGCACAGGCGTGCTTGTGGTTACTGCTGCAGTGGCGATAGTCTGCCCTGCTGTACTGGGAGCTACGGCAGCTGCAGTGACACAGTCTATAGCGACATCTGCCCTCGTGGGATCAGCAATATCTGGTATAATGAATGGCGCTGCATCAGTGAAAGCAGGAAAGTCGTTTTTTGATGGATTTGCAAGTGGCGTTGAAGAGGGCGCAATAATAGGTGCTCTTTGTGGAATGTTTGGCGCAGGAACAGCAGTCATGATGACTGGTGCAGAGATGACGGTCGGTAATGTTTTTGCTGCCAGAGTAATAAATACTGTTGGGGATGCAACAATAGGTACAGCTACATACATATATCATGAAAACAAATATGATAAAGCAATAACAGGCGGAGATGTAGCCAAGGCCTGGGCAGAGTGTGCAATAACATCATTTGTTTTGCGGTCAGTTTTTGAGGGTGGAAAGTCATCGTCAAAAGCAGATGGAAAGAATAGGGTTATGTCTACTAGCAAAGGGCGGGGGGAGTCTGAAAGAAGTATTACTTGTGAGGGTGGAAGTACAACATAGACGATGTTACAGGAATGGATTGGTATAATTATTATAGGGATACATATGGGAAAGAAAATGTGTGTTGGGAAAGTTGTAATCCATCAGAAGTAGCGTCCGCTTGGCAAGGTAGTTATCCCTATACTGGTGTGGATGCCTATACGAATATAACATTACATGATGGTGATATAATCTATATGGGCGAACCATTCCCAACGGGGTATTCTACAACATCAGAAGTAGCGCAGACTATAGGCAATGATGCTCAAAAGGTCTTTGGAGGATTGCAAGTAAAACCATATTATGAAAAAGGAATGGCTTATGCAGAATACAGAAGTAAGTTAACTCCTTACAAAGTTCATGGAGAACTAAATGTGGCAGATGGAGTCGCTTTGAATAATACGCAATTTGGTCAAGGAGGATTAACGCAAAGATTTGACCCTAATTTTGATTTTAATTGTGCTAATGGAGTACTGGAAAAATTAGATAATCAAACGATTAGTTTAACAAATACTAAAATATCACTAGAGGAATATTTCGGTATGATGAATGAAATTAAGTAGGAGAAATGCTATGAAAAATGGGAAAATTAAATTGGGAAGATATATTATTGAACCAAAGACGAGTATTGATATATTAAATGCAGATGAATTCAATGTAATAAAATTTAATACTGGAAAAGTATATATATCCAAGGAGCCAATGGAATTAAATAAAGAAAAGTTCTGGACTACTATTTTTTGTGATAATAAGATAATATCAAAAGTTGAATTAAGTAATGCTGAAGAGAAGTACAAAATGAATTATCAAACAATGAATGATAATATTCTGAAAGAATTAAGAAAACATAATAATGATTTTTTGAAAAATGAATTAGGAATTCCAAGTAATGAAAGTATTACAGGAATAGAATATGATTATGCATGGGGAAAAATATTTTCATATTATGATAATAAATCATCGGAGACAGGCATTGTGATTGTTTATATTTAATTATGGTTATACTTTAAGACTTCCTTAGAAGTAAAATCTAATAAATCCAACTACCTCCATAACCATTGCCGAAGGCAAAACTTTTCGGTGACCGATTACTATGAATCGAGTCAGAATTCCGTAGAGGAATTCATAGGTTAAAGCGAAATCAGAGTAGTGCAGTCTTTTTGAACTCATAGTAATTCACTCCTAAAGGTTATTCAGAGTGAATTCAACCGGAATCAATCACAGTTAGAGCAAACGGCTCCAACTACAAATACAGCTGATTCGGAGAGATACTCACTCCTGAAGTGATTATCTAATGAAATGTTGGTGGCGACAAACCGTGCGATTATACATCGCTTACGTTTTCTGGAATTGTATCTGGAAATATTGAATATAATAATGGTATCCAAGAAAAAACAATAAAAGAATAGTTTTTGGAATGAAATCCAATAACTATTGAAAATAAACAAGTTTTTGGATATAATGAATACAGCAAATAAAAAATAAATTAGTCATCGAAAATAGATTCATAAGAAAGAAGGTAAATCCTCTCCTCATCATAGGACTCGGATTTTGTTTCGCAAAACAGGAGGATTATATGAATAAGATAATACTTAGAGACGAGTATCTTCAAACTTTGAAGGAATTTAAAGATAAAGACATTATAAAGATTGTAACAGGTATCAGACGATGTGGCAAATCCACGCTTATGCAGATATTTCAGGGCTATCTGAAAGAATCTGGGGTACAAGCAGACCATATCATTGCTATTAATTTTGAAGACTATGATTATGAAGATTTGAAGCAGCCAAGAGAATTATATAAATACATCAAGGATAGGCTTGTAGATGATGATATGCACTATGTGTTCTTTGATGAAATACAGAATGTGGAAGATTTTCCAAAGGTTGTGGACAGTTTGAATTTAAAGCCAAATGTAGATTTGTATCTGACAGGCTCGAATGCCTATATGCTATCTTCTGAGATTGCAACATTTCTTTCCGGAAGATATGTGGAGGTCAAGATGTTGCCCCTTTCCTTTAAAGAATATGTGAAGGCAACGGGAGATGAAAAAGAACTTTCGCTAAAGTATCAGAAATATTTGAAATTCAGTTCATTTCCATATGCTATGATGTTGGATGAGAAGGAAGAAGTAATTAATCAGTATCTTGAGAGTATCTATAGCACTGTGATGTTAAAGGACATTATTTCAAGAAAGAAGATTACCGATGTGATGATGCTTGAAAGTGTGATACGATTTATGTTTGATAATATTGGTAATCTTACATCGACAAAGAAAATCAGTGACACTATGACATCTGACGGAAGAAAAGTGGATGTAAAAACTGTTGAGAAATACATTACAGCGCTGGAAGAATCATTTGTAGTTTATCAGGCAAAACGATACGATGTGAAGGGTAAGAATTATTTGAAAACTCTTGATAAATATTATGTGGTTGACATTGGACTTCGTTATATGTTACTTGGTTCTAGAAATGCAGACACTGGTCATATTCTGGAAAATATAATCTATCTTGAGCTTATTAGACGAGGATATAAGGTCTATGTCGGCAAGGTGGAATCAGAGGAAGTGGATTTTGTTGCCATGAACAGTAAGGGAATTATTTACTATCAGGTGGCTGCTACGGTCAGAGAGGAATCAACACTTTTAAGAGAGCTAAGACCATTGCAGAAAATTACAGACCATTATCCAAAGTATATCATAACACTGGATGAAGACCCTGATGCTGATTACGATGGTATCAGGAGAATTAATGCGCTGCAGTTCTTACTTGGTGAGGAATAAGATTGAGGGATGAAATACCAAAATCCCACCCAATTTCATAGTAAAGACCTGAATCCGTGAAGTTGATTTGTTTTCGAATTTAGGAAGTGATATAAAACGAGAAGATTATGTCCATATTGTTGATGAATATTGGGTAGATTAGCGAAAAGAGTATGAAAAATGGATGTGCGTGTTAATAAAAATGATAAAATGGTGGAATGGGATGTGGGAGGCAAAACCATCTCGATTTATAACGAATATACCTTATATGCATTTAAGCATGGAAAAGGTATGCTAATGATTAAGGAAAAATATGAAACATCAGATAGTGGATTTAGTGCATATAATGAAGAGGGAAATTTAGTATTTTCGTATAGGAGTTTAGGAAATCATCTTAATTATAGGAATAAGGATATTTCTGTAATCAATGGTGCAATAATATCAGCTGATTATGAAGAAGAGAAAAGAAAATTAATAATTATAAAGGAGTTTAATGAAATAAGGTCACTTTTAATATATGATGATAATGCAGACTTTTTATCAGAGATAAATTGTCCAAAAGGTTATATATTTGTTTCGTTGAAAAATTGTGCTGGTCATATCATGGTAGTAGCACAAGGAATAAATGATTTGACTAGGGATTCATTTGGAAGAAACGATTGGAATTTTGAAATTAATTTTGAAAATTTTTACGTTGAAAGAAAATCTATCACACAGTAATTGATTAGAAAATGGTACCAGAAGGCAAAACTTCATATTAAGTTCCAATTGACCGATATAAACGCACTTTTTGTAACAAGAAAATTTGTTATGAAAGACTAACTGTCTTTACCAAAAACTTTCGACTTGCCCTTACGAAGTAATAGGCAATAGCGAAAGTTTTTATAAAGACAGTTCCATAGCAAAATTTTGGGGATGGGTGCACTTAAGGACAGTCAAAATCAAAACCTCATATTTAGTTCCCAAATGCTGAAATCAACAAAAAATGCGACATTATTATTGATGATTATGAAGAAGAGGTTCTTGAATTAGATAAAATACCAATGGCATTAGAGGTAGTAAATCAGTTTATAAAGAGTAACTCAAATAAAGAACTTGGTAAATTGAAAACAATGTTGGATTGTGTTATAGGCGAAAACATAATGCCTGAGTACATAGATTAATGCGATATACTGTATTGTTTAGCAAATAGGCATGCAATAAATCACATAGTGAGTTATAATGAAATCAACAGGCTGATACATATTATAAGAGGAGGACAAATTTAAACTATGGGAGTACAAAAGAAGAAGTTGTTACACCGGATAATGGCTCTGGCGATCGCAGTTGCGGTTGGATTGTCAGTGATCGTGCCGGGAGGAACAAGTGCTGAAGCGGCGACAATACCTGCGGATGTGACAAAACCATCTGCCAATTGCGTGTTTATAGCAATGAAGGGCAAGTATGTGTCGGAGGCTTCGGCTGCAGTGAAGAGGATCAATCAGATCCGTTATGAAGCATGTAAGCAGGGCGTTAAGATTGATGGACGGAAATTGACGCTTGACGACTATGTGCCGATCAAGTGGTCGGCAGGACTTGAGAAGATAGCAAGGATCAGAGCTGCGGAGGCGAGTGTTACAATGTATCACTCAAGACTTAACGGAAAGTCTGTATTTGATTTCAAATATCCGGGAAATGGCTGGCCGACTTCCGAGGTGCTTGCGTGGAACTGGTCAGAGAGCATGCTCATGGGCATTGAGCAGTGGTACAGCGAGAAGGATGCCTATGTGAAGGGAACTCCTGGAGCGGTGACCGGACATTACACATCCATGATAAATCCTGCAAACAGGTATGTGGGTGTTGGTACATTTATAAATAAGAATGCATCTTATCCGAATACGACTGCAGCCCAGTTCATGGGAAGCGGCAGTCAGGCTGAGACTATGGCTAAGTCCACTGGTGAGAGCGATGTTACGGTGGAGGTGCAGAAGGACAATATCACATCGGTTAAGATGACCGGAAATAAGAGCGTGCAGGAGGGACAGAAGGTAACTCTCACACTCAAGGCAGTCCTTGGACAGTATGGAAGTACATCGTATAAGGTGCTTGCGGGAGCTAAGTGGAAAACATCGAATTCCGCTATTGCAAAGGTGTCACCTACAGGAGTGGTAACAGGTCTCAGAAAGGGAACTGTGAAGATCACAGCCACTGTTGGATCACGTTCAGCATCATATACGGTAACAGTAACAGGAAAATGTGCGCATGTATATTCCGGCAAGGTAGTAAAAACAGCAACTACCAGAAGCGATGGCAAGGTGTTACATACATGCAGAAAATGCGGCCAGAAGAAGTATATCGTTGTCAAGAAGATAAAGAGTGTTACATTATCACAGACGAGATATAAGTATGATGGTAAGACAAAGACACCTAAGGTGACTGTGAAGGACAGCAATGGTAAGATAATATCATCAAAATACTACAAGGTGACATATCCTAAGGCGAGAAAGAAAGCCGGAACATATACGGTGAAGATAAAGTTTTCCGGAAGGTATAAGGGTACAGTTTCAAAGAAGTACAGAATAGTAAAATAAAAAAATACCGTTGTTCATAAAAAATATGGACAACGGTATTTTTAATCTGAAAGAAATTATTTCTTCTCAGGCTCTGGAGTATAGTCAAGTATGGATGAAATAGCCTTGTGAACCTTTGTATACTCAGTTATAAGAATATGCATACGCTGGAATCCAGGCTGCTCCAGATGATAATATACTCTGGTCATTCTCTTTCCAACCTGCTCTTTGTGATCGGAGATGAAACCGTATTCAATCAATTTGTACAGTGCAGGATATAGAGAACCGATAGGAATCTTTATCACGCCGTCTGACAGTGAGTCCATGAGCTGTGACAGCTCGTAGCCGTAATAATCTTTCTGGCTGAGCAGATAGAGTACGAGCAGCTCCACGGAACCTCTGATGAAGTTCGGCTTTGCAACGACTCTTGCATGTACAGCCTCAACTGCTGCTTCCTTTGCGGTATCATTACTTTGATCCTGAACCATAATACTGTTGGAATATATGCTGTTTAATACGTTTTCCATTAAAACCACCTCATACAAAAAAAATAGTTACACTTTGTATTGATTGTAATTGCAAAATCATTTAATTGCAACCTTTCTTTTCATTAAAATGAAAATAAGTTGCGTATTTTTGCAATTTTTGCTTATTTGAGAAAGGTTTTTGACTGTAACTGCCTGGATAATGCCAATAGACGGCTGGCAGCATCCTTTGGATCGTCAGCTTTCATTATGGCGGACACCACACAGATGCCGGCGATAGGTATGCCCGAGAGGACATCCAGGTTGGTCGGATTGAGTCCTCCGATGGCATTTACCGGGATGGGAACTGCCTTGCAAATGTCTCTCAGTGTATCCGTGGATGTGAGCACTGTCTTGACCTTGGTGGTGGTTGGGTAGATGGCTCCAACTCCCAGATAATCAGCTCCCTGTTCATACGCCTCCACGGCCTGAGGAACAGTCTTGGTGGTTGCGCCCACGATGCGGTCAGGCCCCATGAGTTTTCTGGCTATGGAGACTGGCATGTCTGTCTGCCCCACATGGACACCTTCGGCATCGGTCGCCAGCGCCACATCTACCCGGTCATCTATGATGAGTGGCACGTTGTAGCGGCGCGCAATTGAGTGCACCTTGTCCGCAAGATGTATGTACTCACGGGTAGTTCTTTCCTTTTCTCTAAGCTGCATGAGTGTCGCACCGCCGTCCAGAGCACACTCCACTCTGTACAGAAATTCCTCCTCGGACAACCCTGTGCTGTCCGTTATAAAATATAAAGTAGGATCAAATGTATACATTTCAAACTTCTTTCTCCGCCGGCAGACGGCGGTATGCTGTATAGTTCAGATCGTTTTGATCTGATAGTTGTTGTTACACATACAGATAGTCATTGAGTACGGGCTGCAGTCCCTCGCCCTCTATGTCTGAATACATATGTTCAAGACTTCTGTTGTCGTTGATCTCGAACTGCTCGTCGCCCTGCTCACTGCAGGAAGTCTTGCCGCTGTATTTGCTTTCATGATCGCCGATTCCGGTTGACACGCCCGCCGATACCTTGGTCGCTGCGATCTTCACTATGCCGTTTCTGAAGTCTGCACTCTCCCTTGAAGATACCGTTATTCCGGCAAATGGCAGGAATATCCTGTATGCGCACAGTATCTGGCAGAGCTGCTTCTCGTGTACGTCCAGAGGATTGATCTGATCGTTGTTGATGATCGGTCTCAGTCTTGGACAGGAGAGTGACATCTCTGCGTGTGGGTATTTTCTCTGGAGAAAATACGCGTGAAGGGCTGTTGCCAGTGCATCCTTGCGGAAGTCGGAGAGCCCTAACAGTGCTGAGAATGCAACGCCCCGCATTCCGCCCATGAGGGCGCGCTCCTGCGAGTCGAAACGGTATGGCCATACTCTCTTGTGACCCATCAGGTGAAGAGTCTCGTATTTGTCTGCGTCGTAGGTCTCCTGGAACACTGTCACATAGTCCGCACCGCACTCATGGAGGTAGCGGTACTCATCGGTGTTCACCGGATATATTTCAAGGCCTACCATGCGGAAGTATTTCCTTGCAAGCTTGCATGCCTCGCCGATATACGTTACGTCACTCTGGCTGCGGCTCTCGCCGGTCAGTATAAGGATCTCTTCCATACCGCTGTCGGCGATGACCTTCATTTCCTTCTCGATCTGCTCTGCTGAGAGCTTCATTCTGTTGATGTGATTGTAGCAGTTGAAGCCGCAGTATACGCAGTAGTTCTCACAGTAGTTGGCTATGTAGAGCGGCGTGAACATGTAGACCGTGTTGCCGAAGTGCCTGCTTGTCTCGCGGCTTGCGCGCTGCGCCATCATCTCAAGAAATGGTTCGGCGGCGGGGGAGAGCAGAGCCTTGAAGTCCTCTATGCTGCACGTCTCGTGTTCAAGGGCCGCCATGACGTCTCTGCCTGTGTAACTGCTGTAGTCGTAGCTGTTCATGTGCTCCATGACCTTGCTGCGGATGTCAGATTCAATAACCTCCATGCCCGGAAGGTATTCCATATGGCTTTTCCTTGACGATGGATCTGTCTCCAGACGGTGCTTGATCTCCAGCGCTTCCGGCGAAAGATATTCCGAGTCTATCAGAAAGTGGTTTTCCATCTGAGTGCACCCCCTTAGTCATGCAGGAATCCGGTCAGTGGATCTGAAGCGGATGCCCCTCTGGTGAGAACTCTTCCAAGACCTGCCAGATAAGCCTTTCGGCCTGAATTTATCGCGTCCTTGAATGCCGATGCCATGAGTGGCAGATTTCCGGCTGTGGCGAGGGCAGTGTTTGCCATGATGGCGGCAGCGCCCATCTCCATGGCTTCACATGCCTGGGATGGCCTTCCGATACCGGCGTCAACTATGATCGGAAGTTCGATCTCGTCGATGAGGATCTGGATGAAGTCTTTGGTAGCTAGTCCTTTGTTGGAACCTATAGGTGATGCCAGTGGCATGACCGCTGCGGCTCCCGCATTTACTAGATCACGGGCGGCATTCAGGTCCGGGTACATGTAAGGCAGTACCACAAATCCTTCATTTGCCAGTGCCTCGGTTGCCTTTATCGTTTCCTGGTTGTCGGGAAGGAGATATTTGCTGTCGCGCATGATCTCCACCTTGACGAAGTCTCCACAGCCCAGAGCCCTTGCAAGCCTTGCTATGCGCACGGCCTCCTCGGCGTTCCTCGCGCCGCTTGTATTTGGCAGGAGAGTAACTCCCTCCGGGATGAAATCGAGAATATTTTCCTCTTCTTTTGTATTTGCACGGCGGACGGCCAGAGTGATGATCTCTGCTCCTGCGTCTTTTATAGCTGATTCGATCAGCTTCATGGAATACTTTCCTGAACCCAGAATAAATCTTGAATTGAATTCATGTCCTCCGATTATCAGCTTGTCTTCTTTCATTATAATGCTCCTCCTCCCATGAAACTCACGACCTCCACACAGTCGCCGTCGTTAAATGTAATGTCTGCGTATGTCTCTCTCGGTATGATCTCTTCGTTGATCTCAACAACTATGCGCACCGGTTTGTAGCCGGATTCTTCAAGAAATGCCGCCAGATTCTGCCCGGCAATGTCGAGATCTTTTCCGTTCACTGTTACCATAGCCCTTTCCTCCAAAGTCTTTTATCTGCACAAAAAAAGAGTTACCGATTTGGTAACTCCAATAAAGTCTGCACTTTAACAAACGTCTGCTATCAGGCTTCCCTACGTTGGCATTATCCAAATCAGGTTTCCGGTCGAAGGTCACACCTTCCTCTCAGCCTGTACTACAAGCTCCCGCGTCCTCTTTTTGTTGTCAGATAATAATATACGACCTGAAAACCCGGAATGCAAGAGTAATCTATCAGGCAAATATGCCATTTGACCGCAAATATTCGAAGCTCTCTCAAAAATATACGGAAAATGTACTGCGATTGATGGCTTTTCCTTGACACAGCCCACATATGTATGTACAATTTAGTTGTTTGGCGCGCTAAAGTGTCATACAAAATCAGCAGGTTGCACAAATGCTGATTTGATTTATCTTATGGAGGACAGTGAAGTTATGAGACAGAAGAAGATTCATTACATCTATAATAAAGAGATGGAGTGTATGGATCCTGAGGAGAGAAGAAAGCTTCAGGGGGAGAGACTTAGAAAGACAGTAGAACTTGAATATGCAAATGTACCGGCATACAGAGCCAGAATGGACGAGGCGGGAGTAAAGCCGGAGGATATAAACAGCATAGACGATATCGTCAAGCTGCCATTTATGCAGAAGACAGATCTCAGGGATAACTTCCCATTTGGACTGTTTGCAGCAGACAGGAAGGACATCATCAGAATCCAGGGTTCATCAGGAACCACAGGTAAGCCTGTTGTAGCTGGCTACACCCAGAACGATATAGATGTGTGGACGGAGATGGTAGCCAGAGCTATCAAGTGCGCTGGTGGCGGAGAGGATGATGTCATCCAGATAGCTTATGGTTATGGATTGTTCACAGGTGGACTTGGAGCACATCAGGGCGCGACTAAGGTTGGTGCCATGGTAGTTCCGATGTCATCAGGCAACACACAGAGACAGATCATGATGATGAAAGAGCTCGGCGCAACCATGCTTTGCTGTACACCTTCATATGCTACATACCTCGCAGAGACCATCAGGGAGATGGGCATCGATCCATCAGAACTGAAGATCAAGTCAGGCTACTTCGGAGCAGAACCTTGGACAGAGGAGATGAGACAGCACCTTGAGGAGCTTCTTGACTTCGATGCATTTGATATATATGGACTAACAGAGATCGGTGGACCTGGTGTTGCATTTGAGTGCTTTGAGAAGAACGGAATGCACATCAACGAGGATCATGTTCTTGCAGAGATCATTGATCCGGTCACAGAGGAGCCGCTTCCAGACGGAGTTCCTGGAGAGCTTGTGTTTACAACCCTTACCAAGACAGGTACACCTATGATCAGATACAGGACACACGATATATGTACACTTACACACGGCACATGTGCATGTGGAAGAACAACAGTCAAGATGAGCCGTATCACAGGCCGTACAGACGACATGCTTGTAATCCGTGGTGTAAATGTATTCCCTAGTCAGATAGAGTCAGTCCTTCTCGGCGTGGAGGAGGCTTCAGCTCATTATATGATCGTGGTTGATCGTGTGAATTCACAGGATAAGCTGACAGTTCAGGTAGAGCTCAAGGAAGATGTGGATATGGGCGATGCTGCAAAGCTTGCGGCTATTGCATCCCGCATCAAGACAGATATCAAGCAGACACTGCTTATCAGCGCAAAGGTTGAGCTGGTTCCACCTAAGACCATTCCACGTTCAGAGGGCAAGGCAAAGAGGATCACAGATAACAGACATATCGGATTCTAATCGGTAAGATTGAGTAGTCAGACGAATCACAGGACTGAAATGTTTGAGAGCGGAAGACTATAGAGAGAATAAAACAGCCGGCTTAATGGCGAGCTTTCCGGGATCGAGACCGGGCATGCCGCTGTGAGCCGGCTGTTTTATCAGGCAGTGATCAGGCAGTGATCAGGCAGTGATCTTGGGAGGCTTGCACCAGCAGACATCAGCTGTGAGGCCTGCCGCCGGGAAACTGGCAAAACAGATAAAATCGCCAAATGCTGAAAAACCTTGCATTTTGGTATGTTTCCGTGTAGAATTTGCTTTGTTATGTGCGCTGACAGTGAGATACTGCACTGCAGTGGTAAAGTTGGTGCGGAGCAGATAAATTATAATTATTATGGAAGGTGGATTAACTAATGAATGTTTACGAGATGATTGCGTTTATAGCGTATTTTGTCCTGGTAATCGGTGTAGGAATTTATTTCTTCTTCAAATCCAAGGGGAATGCCGGCGAGAAGGATTATTTTCTTGGAGGAAGAGATATGAATGGTCTGGTGGCTGCACTCAGCGCCGGAGCATCTGATATGAGTGCGTGGGTTCTCATGGGACTGCCCGGAGCATTCTATGCGACAGGACTCAGCAACATGTGGATATCAGTTGGTCTGTTCATCGGAACAGCATGTGCCTGGATATTCATAGCACCGAGACTCAGAAGATTCTCGATAGCGTACAACGATTCGATCACTATACCTCAGTATTTGACAAATCGTTTTCAGTCAGACAATAAGCTGCTTCTCATAATATGTGCAGTTATATTTGTGGTTGCATATTGTATATACGCTGCGTCAAGTATATCGGCCTGCGGTACTCTGTTCAACACTGTTATGGGCATCGATAGGAATACAGCCATGATCGGCGCTGCAGTCATCATCATCGTGTACACATTCCTTGGTGGTTTTAATGCAGTGTGCTGGACGGATTTCTTCCAGGGACTTCTGATGCTTGCAGCTCTCATGATCGCACCTATCATTGCGGTCATCACCATGCAGGGCGCTGGCTTTATAGCACCTGATGTTGTCATTCCAGACAATTATTACAATGCCCTTATAAGTGGTTCATTTGACAAGACCAGTGTGATCAATATCATATCAGGACTTGCATGGGGACTTGGATATATGGGTATGCCACATATTCTTATAAGATATATTTCGATCAAGTCAGAGAAGGAGATGAAGAAGTCCAGAATAGTCGGTACTTGCTGGACGGGAATCATCCTCGTTATGGCATCCGTAGTTGGTATGGTCGGCCTTAAGTATCTTGGCGGTGGACTTACAGATAACTCACAGGTATTCATCAGACTTGTAAGAGGCGTGTTCCCTGCACTTGTAGCTGGTATACTTCTCTCAGCTATCCTTGCAGCGTCCATGAGTACAGCTGATTCACAGCTCCTTGCTTCATCATCAGCATTTTCGTCTGATGTGTACAAGCCTATATTCAGAAAGAGTGCATCCGACAAGGAGATGCTCTGGGCAGGAAGAATTGTGGTCATCATCATCTCAGTTGTGGCACTTGCCATAGCGATGAATCCAGACTGCGAGGGTATCATGGCACTCGTGTCAAATGCATGGGGCGCATTCGGATCGGCATTTGGACCGGTCATCGTTCTGTCACTGTACTGGAGGCGACTGAATTACAATGGAGCACTTGCTTCTATCATAGTCGGATTTGCTGTTGACATGCTCTGGTACAAGTTCCTTGCAACACCAACAGGACTTTATGAGATCGTTCCTGGATTTGCAGCAGCGTTCATTACAGCTATTGTCGTATCACTTCTCACAAAGAAGCCTGACGACAAGGTTGTTGAGATATTCGAGAAGGCTAAGCTTCCTACGGAGTAATTTGCAGTGTAGAGTTATAATGCTGGGATCTTTTTGTGGCGGATGAGTTCGTCTGCACACAAAATTATCTCTAAATCAAAATAAAAGGCTGAAAAGATACAAAATCTGAAGAAATTGTATCTTTTCAGCCTTTTTTGCTAAATAAGAGATAATTTTGTGCGCAAAAAAAGAACCACCTGAATTGCTAGGCGGTTCTTTTTTAAACAACAACTTAAACAACTAAGAGTAAATTACTTTCTCTTGAACAACTGAGTTCAGTATATACACAAAATATGAACAGAATATGTACAGAAAAAAAACGTTTTGCAAAATAAAATCTTCAAAATTTAAAGATTTTATGACACATTTTTCAAAGTGCACAAAAAGAAAATGGCCATTTGTGCGGTATGCACAGAGCCTTGTAAAAACATGTAAATCCCGCATAAATATGTAAATAACAGGTAAAGGAGTAAGTATTTCAACTGGTAAAACAGCCTCTTTTTAATTATGATAGGAGATAGGGCGATTATAAGTGTGTGTATGTTTGCCATAACGGGTGGTATATTCGTGTATGCTTACCATCAACCAGTTCCTGCCGAAGTACTGCAGTGTGCTTCTGCGCGATGATTACAGGGAATACGTTTCGGAGATAATCATAGAGGGACACACGGATACGAATGGTTCCTACATATACAATCTTGAACTTTCACAGCAGCGAGCGTTCTCAGTGGCAAAGTACTGTCTGACGGAGAGCAACGGCATCATAAGCAGTGGACATGGCAGCGTCGAGACGCGTGGAGATCAAGTTCAGGCTTCAGGACGAAGAGATGATAGATGAGATGATGGACATTCTCAAGGACAAATAGATATATAAGAGGAGAGCAATGGCGGTAAACAAGACAAAACTCAAAAAGCAAATATTTGACATAATACAGATAGGGGACAAAAGCAATCTGGCGAGCAGGGCATTTGACATATTCATAGTGGGTGTCATATTGTCGAACATATCGGTGATGTTCCTGCAGACCTACGATCAGCTTGAACCATATTATGGGCTGCTGAGTGTTATCGAGTGGGTGACTACAGGCATATTCTGTGTTGAGTACATTCTCCGCATATGGACGGCGGATTTCCTGTATCCCACATGCACCAGAGGAAAGGCTATAGGAAAGTTCCTCATATCATATGACGGAGTTGTGGATCTGCTCACGATCATACCAGTGTTCTTTCTGTCTGGCTTCGTGGCGTTCAGGATGCTCAGGGTGATCCGTATATTCCATCTTTTCAGGATCAATTCAAAGTACGACAGCTTCAATGTCATTAAGATAGTCCTGCTGAGAAAGAGCAGACAGATCATATCGTCCATGTTCATCATATTTATACTGATGATGGCGAGCAGCCTGTGTATGTACAGCACTGAGCATGCCGCACAGCCGGGAGTGTTCAGCAACGCCTTCAGCGGCATATGGTGGGCGGTATCGACAGTCCTTACCGTGGGGTATGGAGACATTTACCCGATCACGCTGCTGGGCAAATGCATGGCGATAGTCATAGCATTTATGGGAGTTCTGCTGGTAGCGATACCTACAGGTATCATAAGCGCCGGATTTGTAGAGCAGTATCAGAACAATGCCAACGAGGAGTCCAAAGTTGTTGATGTGGACGAGATTGGAGAATTGCTCGTAGATGATGTGAGCAAGTTTTGCGGCAGGACCATACTCCAGGCTACGGAGGAGTATGGTGTGAATATATATATGGTACTCAGGGATAATATGTCTATACTGCCGACAGGTGATCTGGAGATACAGACAGGTGATATTCTGATAGTGAAGTCAAAATTCCTTGAGAAGAGACGTGGAAGCTCATTATCTTAGTTTATGCAAGTAATAAATATAAAATTGAGATTATAAATGAGAAGTTTCTGTAAACTACAAAAAAAACTCAATAATCATATTGATTTATTTTGACTAATTGGGTATACTTTCAACTGAATATGAGAGAAAGTGTTCATATTTATTTTCAGATTATTGAGTGCTGTATAGTTGCGGTGCCGGTAGGGTACAGGCGACATGCACCTATCAATGAAATACATTTAAAGAAAAGGAGTTAAGAAAAATGGCAACAGTTGATTTAACTAAGTATGGCATTACAGGCACAACAGAGATCGTACACAATCCTTCATATGAATTGTTATTCGAGGAAGAGACAAAGGCTGACCTTCAGGGATACGAGAAGGGACAGGTTAGTGAACTTGGCGCAGTTAACGTTATGACTGGTATTTATACAGGCCGTTCACCTAAAGATAAGTATATCGTAGTAGATGAGAACTCAAAGGACACTGTATGGTGGACATCAGATGAGTACAAGAACGATAACCATCCAATGACAGAGGAGACATGGGCATCAGTTAAGGACCTTGCAAAGAAGGAGCTCTCAAACAAGAGACTTTTCGTAGTTGATGCATTCTGTGGAGCAAATGCTGATACTCGTATGGCTATCCGTTTCATCGTTGAGGTTGCTTGGCAGGCTCATTTCGTAACAAACATGTTCATCAAGCCAACTGAGGAAGAGCTTAAGAACTTCGAGCCAGATTTCGTAGTATACAATGCTTCAAAGGCTAAGGTTGAGAACTACAAGGAGTTAGGACTTAACTCAGAGACATGTGTAGCATTCAACATCACAAGCCATGAGCAGGTTATAGTTAACACATGGTACGGCGGAGAGATGAAGAAGGGTATGTTCTCAATGATGAACTACTACCTTCCACTTAAGGGAATGGCTTCAATGCACTGCTCAGCTAACACAGATATGAACGGTGAGAACACAGCTATCTTCTTCGGACTTTCAGGAACAGGTAAGACAACACTTTCAACAGATCCAAAGCGTCTCCTCATCGGTGATGATGAGCACGGCTGGGATGACAACGGCGTATTCAACTTCGAGGGTGGATGCTACGCTAAGGTTATCGACCTTGACAAGGATTCAGAGCCAGACATCTACAACGCTATCAAGAGAAACGCTCTTCTTGAGAACGTTACACTTGATGCAAACGGCAAGATTGATTTCACTGATAAGAGCGTAACAGAGAATACTCGTGTATCTTACCCAATAGATCACATCAAGAACATTGTAAGACCTATATCATCAGCACCAGCTGCAAAGAACGTAATATTCCTTTCAGCAGATGCATTTGGAGTACTTCCTCCAGTATCAATCCTTACACCAGAGCAGACACAGTACTACTTCCTGTCAGGATTCACAGCAAAGCTTGCTGGTACAGAGAGAGGTATCACAGAGCCAACACCTACATTCTCAGCTTGCTTCGGTCAGGCATTCCTCGAGCTGCATCCTACAAAGTATGCAGAGGAGCTTGTTAAGAAGATGGAGAAGAGCGGTGCTAAGGCATACCTTGTCAACACAGGATGGAATGGAACAGGTAAGAGAATTTCAATCAAGGATACAAGAGGAATCATCGATGCAATCCTCAGCGGTGCTATCAATGAGGCTCCTACAAAGAAGATCCCTATGTTCGACTTCGAGGTTCCAACAGAGCTTCCTGGCGTAGATCCAGCAATCCTTGACCCACGTGACACATACGCTGATGCTTCAGAGTGGGAGACAAAGGCTAAGGATCTTGCAGCAAGATTCCAGAAGAACTTTGCTAAGTACGAGGGTAATGCAGCAGGTAAGGCATTAGTTGCAGCAGGCCCACAGCTCTAAGATATAGCTTAGGATCATATAGAAGAAAGGAGCTGTCATAGTCCAGAGCCTTTCGCATAGAGAAGACCGGATACATTCGTTCAGAGTGTGTCTGGTCTTTTTTTGCGCCTATCAGTGCTGTGAAGTCCCAGTCGGATAACCAGAAATTACCTCTTGCAATATCGAACAAATGTTCGTATAATTGAATGCATGAACGAGATAATTACAGGACTTACAACAAAGGAAAAACTGAATATACTGGCAGATGCGGCGAAGTATGATGTGGCGTGTACCTCCAGCGGGGTGGACAGGAAAGGACAGAAGGGATCATTAGGCAACAGTGTATCCTGCGGAATATGCCACAGCTTTGCAGCGGATGGAAGATGTATATCGCTGCTTAAGGTCCTTATGACGAACCACTGTGTATATGACTGCAAGTACTGTCTGAACCGCAGAAGCAATGATGTGCCAAGAGCGACATTTGAACCGGAGGAGCTGTGCGATCTGGTCATAGAGTTCTACAAGAGGAATTATATAGAAGGGTTGTTCCTGAGCTCTGGAGTGCTCAGGGATCCGACATACACCATGCAGAGGATGTGTGAGACTCTGTATCTTCTCAGGACGAAGTACAGGTTCAATGGATATATCCATGTGAAGACCATTCCGGGGGCATCGGATGAGCTTATAAGCATGGTGGGATATTTAGCGGACAGGATAAGTGTTAATATGGAGCTGCCGACTGAGGAGGGGTTGAAGAAGCTTGCCCCGAACAAGAGTTTTGGCACCATACTTGATCCCATGGGCAAGCTGACCAGCACTATAGAATCCCACAGACTGGCGGTGGGCAAGACTGCGCGTATGGAGAGGAGCGGTATCAACAGATACCTTACTGGAAGCATATTCAACGAGAAGAATCTGCAGAAGGATCTGACTGCATACAAAGCAGAGCTGGCAGGGCAGGAAAGACATGGTGCTCTGCAGATGTCAGCAGCAGAGGCACTCACAGATGGAATGACCTCTGATAAAAGAGACATCGGTGCTGCCTCTTCGCCCCTCCCTGTCATGTTTGGAGATACAGACAGGAGACAGGCATTTGCCCCGGCGGGACAGAGCACACAGATGATAGTTGGAGCCAGCGGAGAGTCAGATTACACGCTCATACACACAGCCCAGAGACTGTATCAGCGATACGATCTGAAGCGTGTGTTCTACTCCGCGTATATACCGATCAACGAGGACTCGGCACTCCCTGCGTTGGATACGGCGGTTCCATTGCTCCGTGAGCACAGATTGTATCAGGCGGACTGGCTGCTCAGATATTATGGATTCCACGCTGAGGAGATATTGTCTGAGAACGAGCCGAACCTCGATCAGAGAATGGATCCGAAGTGCAACTGGGCAGTGAGGCATCTTGACCAGTTCCCGGTGGAGGTGCAGACGGCACCGTATGATCTGCTTCTCAGGATTCCCGGCATAGGGCCGAAGTCGGCGGGCAGGATAGTGAGAGCCCGCAGATACGGAAGTCTGGATTTCGATAATCTGAAGAAGATGGGGGTGGTGCTTAAGAGAGCACATTATTTTATAACGTGTGGCGGACGTATGATGTACAGGATCCCTATAGAGAGGGATTACATTGTCAGGGAGATGACGGATCTGAGCCGGGGAGAGAACTGGCAGGCATCACACGGCAATGAACAGTATAGACAGATGACTTTATTTGATATAGGAATGAAGACGTGAAGGTGGAAGTTATGGACAATATGAAGGTTTTCACATGCAGAGACAGATATGACGATATGGCTACATGCATATATGAGGCGTGGAGTATGGCACTGCAGGTCGGACACGACCATGTGATGCTTATGAAGGAGCCTGTGGAACAACTGGATATGTTCGCTGACTATATACATGTCGAGCCGGATGCGGACAAGGTGCAGAAGTTTACCCGGTCTGTGAAGAAGGTATCCTGGCTGGTGTACCGCAACGTATTCAATGCACTATTGTCGCATCAGGAGGATGCACTGGACACTGTGTACAGATATCTGATACTGGCATTTGCCGAGGGCCGAAAGGTGGAACATATGCTCATAAGTCCGGAGGTGATGCGTATCATGGAGCTTGGGCGGAGTGTGAGCAACGAGGCACATCTATTCAGGGAGATAGCCAGATTCACTGCTGTCCAAGGGCGGGTGTATGTATGTCATATAGAACCAAAGGACGATGTTGCGCTTCTTGTCGCCAGTCATTTTGCGGACAGGATGCCGTCAGAATACTGGCTGATAGTGGATGATGGCAGACGTTACGCCGTGGTGCATCCGGTGGATTCGGATATGTATGTGAGGCGGCTTACAGATCAGGAGATGGAGACGCTGGGCAGTGCAGAATATATGGAGGATGATTACACAGATATGTGGAGAACATTCTTCAGCGCGGTGGGCGTGGAGCAGAGAGAGAACTACAGATGCCAGAGAAGCATGTTCCCTTTGTGGTCGAGAAAGCATGCCACAGAATTTTTGGGATGATCATAGAAAAAATGCTTGAATTGGCTGGAAAAATATGATAGTATCTGAACTTGTGATGTATTAATCATATTTTCCTTGCTCACAGATGACTGTGGGCCAGAGACCATAAGGAGGTGCAATGTAATGAACAAATATGAATTAACTTTAGTTGTTAGTGCAAAGATTGATGAGGAAGCCAGAACAGCTGTAGTTGATAAGGTTAAGTCTTATATTGAGAAGGCTAACGCAACAATTACAGAAGTTAACGAGTGTGGACTCAAGAAGCTTGCTTACGAGATTCAGAAGATGGGCGAAGCATACTACTACTTCATTCAGTTTGATGCAGAGGCTGGAGTTCCAGCTCAGCTTGAGGCTAACATTCGTATTATGGAATCAGTTCTTAGATATCTTTGCGTTAGATTAGACGCCGAGTAATAGGAGGTATTCTATAATGAACAAGGTAATATTGATGGGTCGTCTCACAAGAGACCCGGAAGTTAGATATTCACAGTCAAACACAGGTGATGGCCAGATGGCTATTGCAAGATACACATTGGCTGTAGACAGAAGATTCAATAGAAATGGCGACCAGAGTGCAGACTTCATCGGCTGCGTTGCATTTGGCAGGAGCGCTGAGTTTGCAGAGAAGTACCTGAAGCAGGGAACGAAGATTGCTATAACAGGTAGAATCCAGACTGGAAGCTATACGAATAAGGATGGTAACAAGGTGTACACAACTGATGTTGTTGTTGAGGAGCAGGAGTTTGCTGAGAGCAAGGCTGCAAGCGGACAGGCATCAGGCGGTGGATATCAGCCAGCAGGAAGACCGGCACCTGGCAATGCAGGAGCTGAGGGCTTCATGAGTATACCGGAAGGTATTGAGGACGATTTACCATTCAAGTAAAATAGGAGGTAAATACAATGGCTTACAATAAGACTGATAGAGCTGACGCTCCAATGAAGAGAAGAAATATCCGTAGAAGAAAGAAAGTCTGCGAGTATTGTGCTAATAAAGAGGCTGTGATCGATTACAAGGATTCAAACGCACTCAGAAAGTATATCTCAGAGAGAGGTAAGATCCTTCCAAGAAGAATCACAGGAACATGTGCTAAGCATCAGAGAGCAATCACAATTGCTGTTAAGAGAGCTAGACAGATCGCAATATTACCATACGTTCAGGATTAATTCTTATCATTGATAAGTATATAAAGGACCCGTTGTTCAGCTATGTGCTGGATGACGGGTTTTTGTGTAAATTCATAGAATATTATTTCCTGTAGGCGTATTTTATGAGGACAGAAAGGTGGGGGATAAATGGCAGAGAATGTTGTGAGAGTAAGCGGACTCACGAAGACATTTGGAAAGAATACTGTTTTGTCCAATGTCAATATATCTCTTGAAAGGGGGAAGATATATGGCTTTATAGGACAGAACGGGGCAGGAAAGACTACCCTGATCAATCATATCAATGGTCTGTTGTTTCCTGACGAGGGAGAGATAGAATTATTTGGCGCCAGTGACAGCAAGGGGCTGGTGAATGCCAGAAAGAGGATAGGAACGGTGTGCGAACATGCCGGACTGCACGACAATTATAATGCTGTAGACAACATAAAGCTTAATATGAAGCTGAGGGGGATAAAGAACGACAAGCTCATCGAGCAGACCATAGCAAATGTTGGATTGCAGGGCGTTGGCAAGAAGAAGTTTAGGAATTATTCGATGGGAATGAAGCAGAGGCTGGCGATTGGCTGTGCCATGCTGTCAGGTCCGGATCTCCTGCTATTAGATGAGCCGATAAACGGACTTGATCCGGTTGGAATAGTTGAGATAAGAAATCTTCTCAAGCAGATAAATCAGAGATTTGGTGTGACGATACTTATATCCAGCCATATACTCACAGAGCTTCACGAGCTGGCAACGGACTACATAATGATAGACAGAGGACAGATCATAGACTGCCTCTCTGCAGCGCAGCTTGACGCGAAGTGCCACAGGAGACTGAGATTGCGCACCAATGATGTGAAGAAGGTTCTTGATATACTTGCTATGAGATACAATATAGTGAATGTGTATGTGAATGGCGATGAGATAATCGTGGACCAGCCGGTAAACTCAGACGAGCTGGCATGGGTTCTCTACAATGAGAGGGTGTTTGTCAGTGAGTACCATCTCGAGGAGGAGAGCCTTGAGAACTACTTTATTCACAGGATAGGGGGTGCTCATTATGCGTGAACTGTTGTCGGCTGAATTTTATAAGCTGTATAAGAGCCTGGGCTTCAGGGTGTGCCTGATAGTTTTCTTTGTCCAGGATATAATATATCTGATCTCGGTGGGATTGGTTGGAGATATTCTCAGAATAGAACTCACGGGGGATTTTCAGTTCCAGTATCTGCTGGGCTCGTTTTCTGGAAGCTCGGTGTCCGGCATGCTGTTTGGATTTATTGCGGCGTCGCTCATCACCAGCGATTACAAGTCCAGGGATATCCAGTGTGCGATAGCCCAGGGACACAGCAGGGCACATATAATGTTTTCGAAGATCATAGTATATATAGTGGCGATATGGATACTCTCTCTTGAGGACATACTTGTATATACCATAGGAGGATGCATTTGTGGAGGCTTTGGAAAGGCATTTACCCTGAATGTGGCGGGATATATGCTGAGATCGATAGCGTGCGAGGGCTTTGTGCTTACGATGTTATATATGACATGCGTATTCCTTGCATTTGCGCTGACGTCCAAGGCAGCGTCCGTATCCGTGAATCTGCTGCTGTTTTTCCTGGTGGATCTCGGCGTGCAGATCATGCCTGTGCTGTTCCAGTCGGATGTTCTGGAGAAAATACTGGGCTATATGCCGTTCAGCTCTGTGAGGGAGATGAGTCAGGTCGATATAGACTGGAGTCACGCGGGAATATCCCTGGCAGTGGCCGCTGCGTATGGCGCGGTGATGATAGTGGCAACGTGGTTGACATTCAGGAAGAGAGATCTTCGATAGAGAATTATGACAGAATATACATTTGCTCAACCGTTCATCTGTGTTGACAAAAGTTCTGTCAAAGTTTATTATAACTCTAGCTATGAGAAAAACTCATAGGGATTTACATGCAGAGGATCAAACAATGTGTAGAAAAGGAGTATAACGATGGGAAAATACACAAAGGAAGACATACTGAAAAAGGTCAAAGAAGATGATGTTGAGTTTATAAGACTTCAGTTCACAGATATTTTTGGTGACCTTAAGAACGTAGCGATAACCTCAAGCCAGATAGAGAAGGCACTTGACAACAAGATCATGTTCGACGGTTCTTCTATAGAGGGCTTTGCGAGAATTGAGGAGTCAGATATGTATCTGTATCCTGATTATGATACATATGAGACATTCCCTTGGAGACCACAGCAGGGAAAAGTTGCAAGACTTATATGTGATGTATATAAGCCTGATGGAACACCATTTGAGGGCGATCCAAGATATGTACTTAAGAGAGCTCTGGCTGAGGCAAAAGAGATGGGTTACACTATGAATGTAGGTCCTGAGTGTGAGTTCTTCCTCTTCCAGACAGATGAGAACGGAATGCCTACAACTAACACATACGAGAGAGCAAGCTATTTTGATCTCGGACCACTGGATTTCGGTGAGAATGCGAGAAGAGATATGGTTCTTACTCTTGAGCAGATGGGATTTGAGATCGAGGCATCACACCATGAGGTAGCTCCTGCACAGCATGAGATAGATTTCAAGTACGGTGAGGCTTTGAGAACCGCCGACAACATCGAGACATTCAAACTGGTTGTAAAGACTATTGCCAAGAGACATGGTCTCTGCGCAACATTCATGCCAAAGCCAAAGTATGGCGTATGCGGTTCAGGTATGCATATGAACATGTCGCTCCAGAAGGATGGCAAGAACATATTTGCAGATGAGAACGATAAGCTCGGACTTAGCCAGGAGGCTTACTGGTTCATTGCCGGAATCATGGAGCATATGAAGGAGATGACAGCCATCACCAACCCACTTGTAAATTCATACAAGAGACTTGTTCCAGGCTATGAGGCTCCTATTTACATCGCATGGTCAGCAAAGAACAGAAGTCCACTTATCAGAATTCCAAGTGCACGTGGTGCAGGAACAAGAGTTGAGCTCAGATGTCCGGATCCAACAGCTAACCCATACCTTGCCATGGCAGTATGCCTTAGAGCAGGACTTGACGGAATCAAGCGTCAGCTTCCAGTTCCACCAAGTGTAGATACAAATATATTCAACCTCACTGCAGAGGAGAAGAAGACACGTCATATCCACAGCCTTCCTGCAAACCTCAGAGAGGCAACTCTTGCCATGAGCGAGAGCGACTTCATGAAGGAGGCAGTTGGTTCACACATCTTCGAGAGATATACAAGTGCCAAGATGGATGAGTGGAATGAGTACACAAGACAGGTTACAGACTGGGAGATCTCAAACTATCTGTACAAAGTCTGATCTTATACACGGACAATATAAAATGATGAGTAGTATAGGTAAGCGGAGCGAAAGGTCTGCTTACCTATATATTTGATAATAGCTATACATACACGATTGAGAGGGCTTTGATTTGGTAAATGTTATAATAGTTTTTCCGAAAATAGAGGAAGCAAAGAGTATAAAAAACCTGCTCATTCGCAATGGTATAAGTGTTACAAAGGTGTGTACAACCGGAGCCCAGGCGGCGCAGGCTGCGGATGCGTGTGACGATGGAGTCATAATATGTGGATATAAATTCCTGGATATGATGTATTCAGATCTTGAGAATTATATTCCGAAATATTTTGACATGATCGTGCTCAGCAGCAAGAAGAATTATGAGGAAGTCCGGGATAGCGGCGTGGTATGTCTGTCTATGCCGATAAAGTCCATGGACTTTGTGAATACCGTAAGTCTCACCATAGAGAATCTTCTGTGGGAAAGAAAAAAGAGAAAGTCCAGGCCAAAGGAGAGAACCGAGGAAGAGAAGAAGGTCATCAAGGCGGCAAAACTCAAGCTTATGCATGACTTTGAGTATGATGAACAGGGCGCTCACAGATATCTGCAAAAGAAGAGTATGGATAACGGTATAAATATAGTCGAGATGGCATATATGATACTGGATAATTCAGATTGTTTCTAAAACAGATCAAGAGGGAGGCTTTCTATTGCGATTCACGAAGATGGAAGGACTTGGAAATGACTACGTGTACGTGAACTGCTTCAGAGAAAAGGTATATGATCCGGAGATCTTAGCCAGGCTTGTCAGTGACAGGCACAGGGGCATTGGGGGCGACGGACTGATACTTATAGGACCTTCGGCCAGGGCTGATTTTAATATGGATATATACAATGCGGATGGCAGCAGGGCAGAGATGTGTGGAAATGGCATAAGATGCCTTGGCAAGTATGTATACGACCATGGAATGACGGAGAAGACGGAATTTACTGTGGAGACACAGGCGGGTATAAAACGGCTCAGATGTATTCTGCAGGATGGAAGAGTGGTTGCGGTATGTGTGGATATGGGCAGACCGGATATAGGTGCGGCTGTCGAGATGGCTGTTCTGCCTGATGAAACCGTGGATTTTGTCCGGGTATCCATGGGCAATCCCCATGCGGTTGTGTGGGTGGATGATATATATGTCTGCCAGATGGAGACTCTGGGGCCTGAGATGGAAGTGCATCCCATGTTCCCGAACAGGACAAATGTAGAATTTGTCCAGATCGTTGACGAAGATCATATGAGGATGCGAGTGTGGGAGCGCGGCTCCGGCGAGACATTTGCGTGCGGTACAGGCGCGTGTGCGGCTGTGGCGGCGGGGATAGCTGCCGGCAGGACGAGAGATTCGGTAAAGGTCTCATTGCTCGGAGGAACTTTGGATATTGATTACGACAGGCAGAATGAAACTATGTACATGACAGGACCGGCAAGGGAAGTATTTGAAGGCTGGACTGATATATATTAGGAGGAAAGATATGTTTAAGGCAAATGAAAATTATTTAAAGCTTCCGGGAAGTTATCTCTTCTCAACAGTTGGAAGAAAGCAGAGAGAGTACAGCGCAGCACACCCTGACAAGAAGGTTATAAGACTCAGTATCGGTGATGTGACTCAGCCACTTGCACCGGCTATCATAGAGCGCCTTCACAAGGCTGTAGACGAGATGGCAGTTGCGGAGACATTCAAGGGATATGCTCCTGATCTCGGCTATGAGTTCCTCAGAAACACCATAGCAAAGAACGACTATGCTGACAGAGGCGTGGACATATCTGCTGATGAGATATTTGTCAGCGACGGGGCAAAGAGTGACTCAGCAAATATCCAGGAGATATTTACAGCAGACAGCAAGATCGCAGTATGTGATCCTGTATACCCTGTATATGTTGATTCAAATGTAATGGCAGGAAGAACAGGAACATACGACAAGAACACAGAGTTGTGGAGCGATGTAATTTACATGCCATGTCTTGCGGACAATAACTTTGCGCCAGAGCTTCCAAAGGAGACACCTGACATCATATATCTGTGTTTCCCAAACAACCCTACAGGAGCAACGATCAAGAAGGATCAGCTTCAGGAGTGGGTAGATTACGCAAATAAGGTCGGAGCAGTCATCATCTACGATGCTGCATACGAGGCATATATCAGCGAGGAGGATGTTCCTCATACAATATATGAGTGCGAGGGCGCAAAGACATGTGCTATCGAGCTCAAGAGCTTTTCTAAGAACGCAGGATTCACAGGAACACGTCTTGGCTATGCTGTAGTTCCAAAGGATCTGAAGGACGCAGATGGCGTGTCAATGCACAGCCTGTGGGCAAGAAGGCATGGAACAAAGTTCAATGGCGCTCCATACATTGTTCAGGCAGCAGGAGACGCAGTGTACTCAGATGAGGGCAAGGCTCAGACAAAGGCTCAGATCGCATACTACATGAACAACGCAAAGGTTATCTCACAGGGACTCAAGGATGCAGGCTACACTGTATCAGGCGGTGTAAATGCGCCATACATCTGGCTTAAGACACCGAACAACATGTCATCATGGGATTTCTTCGATTATCTGCTTGAGAATGCAAATGTAGTCGGAACCCCAGGTTCAGGCTTCGGACCAAGCGGTGAGGGATATTTCAGACTTACTGCATTCGGAACTTATGAGAATACAGTTGAGGCTATAGAGAGAATCAAGAATATGTAATACAGCTATAAGCTGTGGTGTATACATGCATGGATCAGCGTGTGTGATCCGATATATATACGTTACAGTACATAGTGTCCTTGGCATGCCTGCAGGCACTCCGGTAAGGGGAATCTGCGGGCATGTTTTTTGTTATTTGTCGGTCTTTACTCATATATTCAGATTTGATATAATGACTTATAAGGGTGATTAAAAGCCAATAACGGAGGTATTGAGATGAAGGATAACGGACTTTTGGTACAGTATTTTACAGCGAATACGACCGACAGCCAGGATTTATGGAAAAAGGCAGCAGAGGACGCTGCGGTTCTGAAGAAGATGGGGGCTACGGCTGTATGGTTTCCGCCTGCTACAAAGGGAGCACAGGGCAAAGAAGATATGGGGTATGCTCCGTACGATCTGTATGATCTGGGAGAGTTTGACCAGAAGGGTTCAGTTGGAACCAGATATGGAACTAAGGATGAGTATATAGCTGCTATAAAGGCTATGAAGGATCAGGGGATAAATGTCTATGCGGACATTGCGGTCAGACAGAAGCTCGGCGCTGACAGGATAGAGAAGGTTACAGCAGCCGACTTCAACACCAAAGATATTCCACAGATGATCGGCAATAAGAAGACTGTGGGAGCACTTTCAAAGTTTACATTCCCTGGAAGAAAGTCAAAGTATTCCAAGTTCAAGTGGAACTGGAAGCATTTTGCGGGAATAGACTGGAAGCAGGAAGAATTCAAGAAGCGTGTGTGCGCTCTTGAGGGCAAGGATTATGACGAGGCGGACAAGGAATATTCCAAGTATGATTATATAATTGGAAGCGAGATTGATTTCTACAATCAGGAAGTGTACGACGAGCTCATGGCGTGGGCTCAGTGGTACGAGAAGACCACTGATGTGGACGGATTCAGATTCCAGGAGGCAGAGGCTATCCCTGCATGGTTTGTGAAGGATTTTATTGAAGCGACATCTGATGTCCCTGTAGCCGCTAAGAAGAAGGGCGCAGATGAGGCTCCGGAATATGTACATAAGGACATATTTGCTGTCGGTGATTTCTGGCACTGGAATACAGAATATCTGAATGGCTATATCAAGGCCACAGACAATGAGGCATCCATGTTCGATGTGCCATTGCACTTCAATTTCCACGATGCATCTGTGGCAGATGGAGAGTATAACATGGCAGATCTGCTTAAGGGTTCACTTATGATGAGCAATCCGGAGAAGGCTGTTACATTTGTAGATAACCACGAATCCCAGGTCGGAGGAGTTCTGGAATCATACGTTGAGGATTGGTTCAAGCCTCTGGCGTATGCGGTAATACTGCTCAGAGAGCAGGGCTATCCGTGCCTGTATATCGGCGACTACGCGGGAATACCACAGGTTAAGGTAAAGTCGAAGAAGACGATACTGAATAAGCTGCTCAAGCTCAGAAAGAAATATGCATACGGAACTCAGCACGACTACTTTGATCACAGCGAGGTTGTTGGATGGACCAGAGAGGGCGACGAGGAGCACAAGGATTCAGGACTTGCGGTTGTCATGTCCGATGGAATGGGCGGCACCAAGAGAATGTATGTGGGCAGACAGTTTGCGGGAGCACATTTTGCAGATGTCATGGGTAATGCCAAGTATGACATCAAGATAGATGACGAGGGCTGTGGCGAGTTCTATGTCAACAGAAGAGGCCTTTCAGTCTGGATCAAAAAAGATTGCAAATTATAAGAAAGTGGTATATAGTATATATTACTTTATCACGCTAAAGTCGTGAAAGTCAAAAAGGAGCTTAGACATGGGAAAAACAGTACATACAGAGGCAGTACAGGATCTGTTTGAGGCAATACTTACATTGGAGACAGAAGAGGAGTGCTTTAATTTCTTTGAGGATGTATGCACGGTGAATGAACTGTTATCTATAGCACAGCGTTTTGCAGTGGCCAAGATGCTGAAGGAAGACAACACATATCTGGAGGTTGCGGAGAAGACCGGAGCATCCACAGCCACGATAAGCAGGGTCAACAGATCCCTGAATTATGGCAAGGACGGATATGAGCTTGTATTTTCAAGAATGAAGAGCTTCCAGCAGAATGACAAGCAGAGCAACGAGAAAACCGACAAGTAGTCAGACAAAACCCCTGAACGATTACATTTTATCGTTCAGGGGTTTTATTTGTGTTACAGGCTGGAGTCCTGTAAAATCTGGTCGCAATACTTGTTGGTTGTGCGTAAGCTGACTATTTTTTCCTGCCCTCGGCTGCGGCGTTTGCCTGTGGCTGCTTAGCCTTTGCGGCTTTGGCTGCTGCCTGCTCTCTGGCTTTCTGTGCCTGGGCTTTAGCCTTCGCCTTGGCATCTTCCTCAGATTCCTGTCTGAGCTTGTCTACCAGATGCTCCACATATTTCTTCTTGGCATATATATCAACTGAGAGAAGTGAGATCATGCTGAGATCGTGGAGATAGGAGTCCTTCTCAGGATCATACATGGCATCAGCCTTGTTGGCTGTTCTCACGATATCCTTGATGATGTCACCGTAATGCTGGGATAGATGCTCATACAAGTGGGCGTATATATCAGAAATATCCTTTCCGTCCTTGTTGGAATCAAAATAACCATCTATAAGAGGCTCAAGCAGAGTCTGTATATCGTTGATGCTGAGCATGTTCTTCAGGTAGTATATATAAATGAGCAGTATAAGGTGCTGCTTAGAATATCTCTTCTTGTTAGGCGATGGCAGAAGATTGTTCTTCGTGTAGTTGTTGATCATGGTCTTGGTCATCACCTTGTCCTCGTCATTGCGTCTGTTCTTTCCAAGCTGATCCTCCATGAAGGTGGTCAACTGATCCATGTACAGGTCAATGGAAGGAATATCCTTAGGGTTTATATAATCAAGGCCACCGGCCATTGATATTATGTCTTTAATATTTGTCTTTTTATCCATATAGACACCTCTTATATTAGTTGGAGCACGCACAGGAACTGCTGTGCGAAAATGCTGTTCATAAATACCGTTCACAAATTGACATATTCCAACAGTTGTACGTGCTGTGTATGCAGTATGCATTGTTTACGCAGCATGTGCTGTTTTGTGCAGTATGTGTTGTTTATGCAGTGTGTAATACCGCATATAAACAGTTGATTTTGAATCAACACGACATATTATATAGTATTCAAAACTACATTACAAGGTTGTTTTACTATAAAACGTATTAATTTGTTAAAAAATCAAGAGGAAAGAGAATGCTCAGGATGCTAGCTGGCTGCAAGCTTGACGATTGTATCTTTTTGAGCCGAAAAAAGAGAAAAGCACACAAGCTTTAGCAAGCCTGTGTGCTTTTCGTAAATTCCTTCGAGAAATATCACAAAATTGTATCTTTTTCAACGAAAATGTCTGTTTTGCGCATAACCCCGCCACCCGGCGCTGGCTTACTCGCCGTCGGCGTCGCCTGGCTCCTGCGGAGCCAGCGTGATAAGCACTCTGGCGACTCGCTTTTTGTCCATCTCAAGTACCTTGTAGATGCATGAGATGTCGGTGACGGACTCGCCCTTGGCTGGAATGTGATCCAGCAGCTCGGTTATGTAACCGCCGAGGGAGTCGTAGTCCTCTGATTCTATCTTTAGATTCAGTGCATCATTCAGATCATCCAGCTTGATGGAGCCATCGACGTTGTAGTGGGTGTCGTCGACCTTGATGATGTTGTTGTGTTCCTCCGTGTCGTACTCATCCTTGATGTCTCCGATGATTTCCTCAATGAGATCCTCAATGGTAATAAGTCCTATGCAGATTCCGTACTCATCGAGCACGATGGCCATGGTATTGGAATCCGACTTCATGGAGTGCAGAAGATCATTGGTCTTCTGATATTCATATACATACAGTGGCTTTCTCATGATGTTACGAACGCTGAAATTATTGATATCATGGGTTGCCTTGTAGAAGAAGAGATCCTTAACATGAAGGATACCGATCACGTTATCTCTGGAGTCCTCATATACAGGAATTCTCGTATACGGTACTTCCATGTAGAGCTTCAGCAGATCATCATAAGCCATATCAACAGAGGCGATGGTCATATCTGCTCTTGGGATCATGACATCCCTTGCAATGGAATCTCCGAAGTCCACCACATTGGTTATCATTTCCTTCTCTTTGTCCTCGATGACGCCTTCCTCCTCACTGACGTTCACCATGCTTATGAGTTCATCCTCGGTCATCTTCTGGTTCCCGCCGTCCTTGTCGAGCCTTATGATCCAGAATATAAAATCAGCGATCTTATTCACTATGAATATCACAGGTGTGAGCACTATCATAAGGAACTGGATTATGTCAATGTATAACAGCGATATCTTCAGGTTATAACGCTGAGCCAGGGTCTTTGGTGTGATTTCTCCGAAGAGGAGAACGATCAGTGTCAGGGCTCCGGTTGCAATACCGACAGCAGAGCTTCCAAATGCCTTTGTTACGAATGTGGTCGTGAGAGAAGATGCTGATATGTTGACAATGTTATTTCCTATAAGAATAGTGCTTATCAGCTTGCTTGAATTCTCTGTGACCTTGAGAACCCGTGAGGCCCGCTTGTTGCCGTTGTCTGCAAGAGACCTGAGCGAGAATTTACTCACCGTTGTGAGTGCTGTTTCAGCTGAAGAAAAGAATGCGGACAGTGCAATCAGCACTACCAGAATGATAATGTTTATTATGGAACCTGCGTCCAAGATTTCATCTCCAATCATTTAAAAAATTTTTAATTCTGATTGTACTTAATATATAGCATATTGTCAAGAATCCGTACCTTGATGTGGCAAAGAATCAGCGAAGAATGAAATGTGGAATAAAAAGCAGAAAAAGACACACAATAATAAGGCAGCAGAAAAATGCATAGCAAAAAGGAGAGAACATCATGAGAAGTTCAACAGAAACCTACAAAGAAGTTGCAGAGAGATGCAGTGCGTATGAGAAGAAGTGTTCTTGTAAGGGCCTTTCAAACGATGTGACGGGTAAGAGTTGTCTTAACTGCGATCATTTTACAGACACAGAGTACTGTGAGCTTGATCTGTATGATCCTATAGTCAAGAATCTCTAGCTGGCAGCCAGAAAATTCTGGTAAAGGATATCAGAATGGAAGAGTGGAGCGGGGCAGGAAAAGCGCCGCTCTGTACATAAAGTAAAGTTGACACATCTGACATGTATTGATATACTTAATCACTGAAAATGGAGACGTCTGCGTGTGCAGACAGAGTAAATAGTGAAAGGTATATACGTCGATGATTAGTGCGAATAACGTAACATTGAGATTTGGTAAGAAGGCTTTATTTGAGGATGTAAATATCAAATTTACAGAGGGTAACTGTTATGGACTGATCGGTGCAAATGGTGCCGGCAAGTCAACTTTCCTGAAGATCCTGTCAGGAGAGATAGAGCCGTCAAAGGGTGATGTGACAATGAATGATGGAGAGAGACTTTCAGTTCTCCAGCAGGATCACTACAAATACGATGAGTACCAGGTGCTTGACACAGTAATCATGGGTAACAAGCGTCTGTATGAGATAATGAAGGAAAAAGATGCTATATATATGAAGGAGGACTTCTCAGACGAGGATGGAGTCAAGGCTGCAGAGCTTGAGGCTGAATTTGCTGAGATGAACGGCTGGGAGGCAGAGTCAGATGCTTCCACACTCCTGAACGGACTTGGAGTAGGCACAGAGTATCACTACAGCCTGATGAAGGATCTGGATGGTGGACTCAAGGTCAAGGTGCTTCTTGCCCAGGCCCTTTTTGGCAATCCGGATGTACTTCTTCTGGATGAGCCTACAAACCACCTTGATATGGATGCCATCGCATGGCTTGAGGAATTTCTCATCAACTTTGAGAACACGGTTATCGTTGTATCGCATGACAGATATTTCCTGAACAAGGTATGTACCCATATAGCAGATATAGATTACAGCAAGATCCAGCTTTACGCAGGTAACTATGACTTCTGGTACGAGTCAAGTCAGCTTATGATCAAGCAGATGAAGGAAGCCAACAAGAAGAAGGAAGAGAAGATCAAAGAGCTCCAGGAGTTCATTCAGAGATTCTCGGCAAATGCTTCCAAGTCCAAGCAGGCTACATCCCGTAAGCGTGCCCTTGAGAAGATCGAGCTGGATGACATCAAGCCATCAAGCAGAAAATATCCATACATTGATTTCAGACCAAAGAGAGACATCGGTAACGAGGTGCTTACCGTATCACATATCTCCAAGACGGTTGACGGAGAAAAGCTTCTGGATGATATCTCGTTCACGGTTGGTCATGACGACAAGATAGCATTTGTCGGACCGAACACCAAGTCAACCACCATGCTCTTCAAGATACTTGCAGGCGAGGAGGAACCGGACGAGGGAAGCTATAAGTGGGGAGTTACTACCTCACAGGGATATTTCCCTAAGGACAACACCAAGGAGTTCGACAACGACCTCGTGATAGTTGACTGGCTGACACAGTATTCAGACGAGAAGGATGCCACATATGTAAGAGGCTTCCTCGGAAGAATGCTCTTTGCAGGTGAGGATGGAGTTAAGAAGGTCAAGGTCCTATCTGGAGGAGAGAAGGTAAGATGTCTTCTGTCCAAGCTGATGATCATGGGTTCAAACACCCTGATTCTCGATGAGCCTACAAACCACCTCGATATGGAGTCCATCACGGCACTCAATAACGGACTTATCAAGTTCCCTGGTGTAGTACTGTTCTCCTCACAGGATCACCAGTTTGTACAGACAACTGCAAACAGAATCATAGAGATTACAAATACAGGTCTCATAGACAAGCAGACAACATACGATGAGTATCTTGCAAATGACGAGCTTGCCAGAAAGAGACAGGTCATGAACATGGATTCAGAGGACTGATATATTGATATATGATCACCTGAATACAGATCATGACAGAAAAAATGGCTGTGACACAACAATATGTCACAGCCATTTTTTCTTATTCTATACCCAGATCAAAAATGTAATTCAACAGCTTGATAATGTGGTCAACATTCTCCTCGCTGTTGCCCGGGAATGAGAGATACACATCGTTGTATCCCAGGTTCATGCGGTTGGCAAAATCCGTTCCGCTGATGTCTATTGCGTATGCGGAAGTATGATTTGCGGAATCCTGCGCCGTTACTACACGATCCTTGAGCTCTCCCTCGAAGAGAGTTTTGAGAGTGCCGTCATATGTATCAAGCGGATGTATCAGATTTATCCAACTGCAGCACTCAACTCCGGCCTTGTCGGATATCAGCACATCATATACATTGTCCTCGCACAGCAGCGGGAAGGAAGAGTATTCCGTTCCATTTGCATCGTAGTCAGCGTCAAATGTCGTCGGATCGTAATGCAGGTTCTGCATATATTTGATCTTGTCCGAGTCCTTATAATTATAGTAGCTCTTATAGTCGTCTATAACGGATGTGTCCACGCTCCATGGATCAGGACTGTTGACCACCGCATATGCAAATACCGTCGGCCGGGTATTGGAATATACCGCCAGTGAGATCCAGGCCAGTGACACTACGATCATCAGTATTCCCGTGATCTTCCATTTGTTGCAGTCTATAAAATAATGAAAACGCTGTGAGCGTGTCATGTCCGCTATCTCAGCCTTTTTTTGCGCCCGTCTGTATCTGCGGCGCTCTGATCTCGTCATGGCGTGAAGCTCAAGACTGTTTTCGGTCGCAAGGTCCGCTTTGGGCGCTGCAGATCTAGGATCTGAGAAACCGTCGGCCACCTCACGCTTGACACCCCTTGGCTGGATCAAAATGTCATCCGGGGCATCCTTCTGTGTGCTTTCCAGCACCTCTTCCTGTGTATAATCTTTTTTGCTCATTCAAAACTCCTCTGCACGAAAAGAGCCGGAGGGCGTCCGGTCTTCCGCGTCAAATATATTTAATAATAGTATACTAACATATAGAAGAGGAGAACAGAACCCCTCCAATAGTGAAAAAAGTCTAAAATTTAAAATTGCACAATAAAACAGATCGGTTTTGCATGCACTATACATAATGACTAAAAGAAAACCCTGTAAATAAGCTGTTTTCTATATATAAAGTACAGTTGCCATATTAGCCGGAAAGGCGCATGGAATGTACGAAAAATAGGCTATTTGACAAAAATGATAAAATACACGCCTTATAGATAAAGTTTAATTAGTTATTTTTTTAGCTTAAAAAAAGGCGAATGTGCAAAAAAGATAAAAAAACTCAAAAAAGGGGTTGCCAAATTAGATAATATGCCCTATAATAAGCCTATGTTGACAAGGACGTTGTCAATAAAATCACAACAGAGGTCATGAAAAAGCATGACACGGCATTCCGGATATGCTCGATAAGGTGATTTTAGAGCATAGCATTGGAATAGCACACATATTTAAAAGGAGGGTTTTTTTGTGAGAAAAATCAAAAAGGCGTTAGCACTTTCATTAGCTATGGCAATGGGATTATCACTCGTTGCATGTGGCGGAAATGATGATGCTACAACAGAGGCTAAGACAGAGGCAACAGAGGCAGCATCAGATGATGCTACAGAGGCAACAGAGGCAGATGCTTCAGCAACAGGAGCAATTGCAGCACCTAGCACAGATGGCTGGGATGACAGCAAGAAGATCTACGCTTACTCATGGGATGAGGATTTCTCAAAGAAGATGAACGTCGTTCTTGACAAGTTCCCAGAGTACAAGGACTATGTTGAGTTCGTAACACTTGGTGTTAGTGGAACAGCAGATGAGTACAAGACAGCTATTGATACAGCTCTTACAAGTGGAGATAAGTATCCTTCACTTATCCCTGCTGATAACGATGTAGCTAAGTACTGGTCAGAGGATGACACAAAGACAGCTAACCTTACAGATCTTGGTTTCACAGATGATGTTATGGCTAACTCATATGACTTCGCTAAGCAGTATGGCACATACAACGGCGAGCTTAAGGCTGTTACATGGCAGGCTACAGCAGGTTCTGTATTCTACAGAAGAGACATTGCTAAGGAAGTTCTTGGATCAGATGATCCTGAGACAGTTCAGGCAGCTCTTGCTGATTGGGACAAGTTCTTCGAGACAGCAGACAAGTTAAAGAATGCTGGATACAAGATCGTATCTGGTCCTTCAGATGTTAAGTACGCTATCTGGGATACTCAGTCACAGCCTTGGGTAACAGATGACGGTTCATCAGAGAAGCTTACACTTGACGGTGCAGTTACAGAGTACCTTGAGACAGGTAAGAAGATCTATGATGGTGGATATTCAAACAACACAGCCCTTTGGGATTCATCATGGGCTGCTGATATGGCAAATGATTCAAAGGTATTCTGCTACTTCGGATGTCCTTGGTTCATCGGTTCAATGCAGGGTAACGGCGCTGTAGATGGTAACTGGGGAGCTGTTACAGGCCCTACATCATACCACTGGGGCGGTACATACGTAATGGTTGGTAAGGATACACCAAACCCAGAGCTTTGTGCATTCCTTCTTTACGAGTTAACATGTGATCCAGATGTTGGTGTTGATATCACAAACAAGACAGGTGACTGTGTAAACAACAAGGCAGCTAACGAGAGACTTATCAATGGTGAGCTTTCAAGCAACAATGCAGCTCAGAAATTCCTTGGCGGACAGAACCCAATCGAGGTATGGGCAGCATCAGCAGAGGGAATCAACCTCAGCAATGTAACATACCAGGATGCTTCAATCAAGTCATTCATCGACGAGGCAGCTACAGCTTACAACTCAGGTACATACACATCAGTTGATGATGCTGTTAAGTACATCGAGGACAAGTGTGCTTCAGAGCTTGGTATCTCAAAGTAATCTATCCCTAAAATAAAGGATAAAACTATAAAGTAACAAAATGCACGCATCAGTAATGAAAGTTGCTGGTGCGTGTGTACTATAGACCAATATTTTAAGGGGGCGTATCACACTATGAAAAAGAACAAGACAGTTGAATACGGCAAGTATGGTTTGATGTTCCTCATTCCGTTCTTCCTTGTTTTCCTTATCTTTCAGCTGTATCCACTTATCTATACGTTCTACAACTCATTTATCTACTCAGCTAAGAATGGTAGATATGTGACAACAAGCGTAGGACTCGGTAACTTTACCAATTATGTGTTTGCAAAGACCGGAAGTGAGTTCTGGCAGGCACTTGCTATAACAGTTGTTCTGTGGTTGGTAAACTTCGTACCTCAGATCCTTCTCGCACTTGTTCTTGCTGCCTGGTTCACAGACATCAAGGTTAAGATAAAGGGTCAGGGTGTATTCAAGGTAATCATGTACATGCCTAACATCATTACAGCAGCTACAATCGCCGTTCTCTTCTACGGTATGTTCGAGGTTCAGGGACCTATCACGAGCCTGTTCAGAAGTTGGGGATGGTGTGATGAGGGTGGTATCCTGAATCACGGCTGGGCATCACTTATAATCATTGCTTTTATCCAGTTCTGGATGTGGTATGGTAATACAATGATCGTCCTTTGTGCAGGTATTCTCGGTATCAATCCATCACTTTACGAGGCAGCCAGTGTTGATGGTGCTACATCAAAGCAGCAGTTCTTTAAGATAACACTTCCACTGCTCAAGCCGATCTTACAGTACACACTTGTAACATCAGCTATCGGTGGTCTGCAGATGTACGATATTCCACAGCTCTTCAACGAAGGTAACCCGGTTGTAAGAGTAGGTGGATCAGATGTCAATTCTACAACAACAGTAGTTATGCTTATCAAGAAGTACGTAAGTGCAGGTCCTACACAGGATTATGGTAAAGCTGCAGCTTACTCAGTAATGCTTTTCGCATTCACATTGATTATAAGCTTACTGTTCTACAAGCTGACATCAGAGAAAACAGAAAAACAAGGAAAGTAGGTGAACAAAGTTGGATCAGACAGAATCAAAAGCAACGGGAACGAGGGTTTTAAGATATGTCATCTGTATCATACTTTGTTTCCTGTCAATCATACCGTTTTATATTTTGTTAATTAACTCAACACTTAAGTCCAGTGATATTCTTACAGGAATAAAGCTTGTTCCTGGATCACAGTTCATCACTAACTTCAAGGGACTTTTAGAGGGTGGTGCGAAGACGAGTGGAGTAAACGTACTTCAGGCTATGCTCAATTCGTTAATTATCACAGTACCTGCAACAGCTCTTCAGATCTACTTCGGTTCTCTGACAGCTTACGCAGTTACAGTTTACAATTTCAAGGCAAAGAATTTTGCATGGGGCTTCATATATGCTATCATGATGATTCCTCAGCAGGTATCTATCGTAGGTTTCATCAAGATATGTAACCTCACACATATTTATGGTTCATATCTTGCAATGATCATTCCAGCGATCGCAGCACCAACAACTGTTTACTTTATGAAGCAGTACATGGAGACTGGCCTCTCAGTAGAGATCGTAGAGGCTGCCAGAATTGATGGATCAGGAGAAATTCATACGTTCAACTCGATCGTACTTCCTCTTCTGAAGCCAGCTATGGCAACTCAGGCAATCTTCGGATTCGTTGCATCATGGAATAACCTGTATACACCTTCTATCATACTTGCTACAGAGAGAAAGAAGCAGACAATGCCAATGTACGTTCAGGCGTTAAAGGCAAATGATAAGTCAAGAGATTGGGGTCAGATCTATTGTGGACTTTTCACAACTGTTATTCCAATCCTCGTAATGTACTTCTTCCTTTCTAAATATATTATTGCAGGTGTTGCACTTGGTGGTGTAAAGGAGTAATATATATTGTAATCAATTAAATATAATGTAGGTATCGATGACTCTTGGGTCGATCGATACCCGCATTATATTATTTTTTTTTACGAAACAATAAGCGAAGAGGACATTTTGAATGAGCGAGATATCAAACAACAGGGAAGAGAGCAGAGAGAATGACAGGGGAAAAGAGAAAGAACCACTTCTGAGACGGGCAATGGATGCGTTTGGAACTATATTTGCACTTAATGTGTGCTTTGTAGTTGGCTGTATACCTATATTTACAGTGGGAGCATCGCTGTCAGCTCTTTATGCTATGTGTATAAGACTGCAGGAGGATGAGGAAGAGACGGTTGTCGCCGGATTTATCCATGAGTTTAAGAGAAACTTTAAACAGTCGACCATAGCGTATTTCTTTATTCTGCTTGCGATATTTGTAATGTATTTTGAATTCCTGCTTGTCAAGAGAGTGACGGGCTTCATATCTACATTCTACACAGGAATTCTTGTGACAGAACTTATATTTATGGGACTTATTGTTCCGTTTTTGTTCCCGTTGATAGCCAGATACAACAATAAGCTGGGAACCACGGTGAGAAACTCACTGGCTTTGGCTATCACATATAAGGGCTCATGGTTAAAAGTATTTATCGCATGGTTTGCACCTATATTTATATGCGTGAGATACCCTATGATATTTGTTAATATATGGTATCTGTGGGTTTTATTCATATTTGGTGCGATTGCATACGGAACCAGTACGACGATGAGGAAGATATTCAGACTCAACGAGAAGAAACTGGAGGAAACCGCCCGAAAAGCCGAGGAAGAGGCGAAGAAGGCAAAGGAGGAGGCTGAAGCTGCTGCGAAACTGTTAGAAGCCGAGGCTGAAGCTGAAGAAAAGGATAAAGAGGATACAGGGAATAAAGAAGACTTGGATTCGGAACAGGCATAAAGCCTGAAGATAGTGATATTTCCCATAAAAGAGGTTAAAGAGAAATCTTTAACCTCTTTTTTTATGAAAAAGTGTCACATTTATGATAATGTAATCGTTATATATAGTGAACGTTCAAAAAAGACAGAATATCAAGGGGTGTTCATGGCGGGGAACACATGAAAAAGGATAGGGAAATTATGCATAATGATAAGAAAGACAGCGAATTGATAGCAGAATATTATGACAAGTACGAACAGAAGTTATACAGGCTGTCGTATGCCGTATTGGGAGATATATGGCAGGCGGAGGAGGCTGTACAGGAGACATTTCTGAAAGTCATAAGATACAGGAATATGATAAAAAGGATGCCGGAGGAGAAGAGGTCGGCGTACATAACCAAGATTGCAAGAAATATCGCTGTTGATATGTACAGGAAAAATAAAAGAGATAAAGAGGCTGTGTGCAGTCTGCAGGGGGATGACGATTCCACGGAACTTGCAGACAACATCCTGTGGAGTCATGCCGATCCATCGGTGAAGAGCAATATGGCTGATGAGGTGGAGAACAGACAGTTGATAACAGGCATACTTGGAAGATTATCTGATGATGATGCCCTAGTGCTCCAGCTAAGGATAGTGCGGCAGCTCAGTGTAAGAGAGACAGCTGATCTGATGCGGCTGACAGAGGCTGCGGTCCGGAAGAAATATGAGCGGGCGGTAAAGAGAGCGCGAAAACTGCTGATGAAGGAGATGATGCTGGATGGAGAATAGGAATATGGAGAATGTTGATAACACGGACAATACGGTTAATATAGACAAGCTGTCTGAACATGAATTTTCGGCAGAATACAAAGCTAAAAAGGAAAGTCTGCTCGCCGGAATGAGAGATATGGAGGAGTCCGGCAGACCGACAGGCCTCGGGAAAAGACATGGAGGAATGGAGAGATTTATCAAGGTTGCAGCACTGCTGCTGTGTGGTGTGATCCTTATACCGGTATCGATCCATGCTGCGGTCAGCGTGTATAGATTTACGATCGAGAAGAATGGTGATTATGCAAGTGGAACGATAGAGCTCAATGACGATGGTGTTGCCACAGCTGCAGATGACACCGAGAGCACGGAGACTCTGGACGCGATGAAAAAGAGAATGGCGGAGGAGGAAGAAAATGGAACACAGAGCATAATGAAAGGAAGCGATGGTAATTCATACATGATAAATTCTGGCAAAAGATACGTGGAGATCACTCTTGATTATCTGCCGGAAGGCGTGGTTCAGGTCGAGGAATGTAAGTATGACAGCCCGGACAGGAAAGGATATATGGGAATATCCATAGCGGCAACCCAGTGGAATGGACAGTCGAATACTGTGATAAACCGAAGCATCGAGGATGCCACAGTCAGACAGGCGGGAAGTTATGAGTACCTGTTGTTTGAGAGGGGAGGAGTTGATTGGGGATTTGATAGAGTGCTGTACGTTCCGATAAAAGAAGAGTCCGTTATTCTGACTGTGTATATCGGCTGCGATATAACGGATGAGGAACTGGACAAGATCGTGACCGGAATAAATGTCAAGGATGCTGAGGGCGATGATCCATCTAACTGGGTCGGAGTTGACTCAACATTTTATGATGACAATCCGGATAATGTTGATACGATCCAGGTGGATGACAAGTACACATTTATAGGATTGGACGAGTCGTTTGTTGTGGATGGCGTAGAGATGACGGTAAACAGTGTGAACGTATACGATGACACCCGGGGAATAGATCCTGCGGATATGCTCTATGTTGTGGGAGATCTCAAGGAGAAAGGTCTGGTGGATACGGACGGAAACTTTGTGGATGTCAGATGTCGGAGGATGAACGAAGCGACAGATAACAGCTTTACAAGCTGGGGAGATTATAATAACAGCAGCTTGCGGATGGTTGCGGTGTATATCACATATAAAGCGGACTACAGAGCATATCCGTATGACGATATAGTTATAGATCTTGAGAGGGGAGAAAAACTCTCGGGGGACAAGCTGGCGCCACCGGTTGACACGAATTATTATTGCGGAGATGGTGAGCCTCGTGCGAGTTATGAAAGACGGATGACATATGGAGTACCTGCGTATGTAGTAGATGACGGCACAGAGATTACTGAAAAGAGCGTGGATGGCTACTGCTGCCTGAAGAGGGATGGCGAAGAACATTTGCTGACGGTGTATTTCCTTGTTGACGAGAGTGAGCTTGAGGATTGTTACATGCAGGTAAGTCCGAGCAGTTCAATGGCAGGTTATTATGAGTATATGACAATATATCTTGGTGAAGGAGAGTAAATATGAGGAAAAGAAGATGGATGATATGTGCAGCTTTGGTTTGCCTTGCGATGGCGTGCGGTGGCTGCGCGGATAAGAAAAAGGAAGCAAACACGGCGGTCATAGAGGGCGATGATATCAAGGAATACAGCAGCGGAACGGACACGTCCGGGGACACCGAGAAGGATGCAGATTATGATGACAGTGTGGGTGGACTTGCCAGAACACTCAGCATTCCGACCAGCGTAAGTGTTGATATACCTGTTGAAAATTGCGGAACTTTGGAGTCTGCAAGCATCAAAGCGTCGGAGATCAAGACTCCGGATGCCGATAAGATGTATACTAAGAAGTTCACCATGGGCAGCATAGGAGCTGAAGACAGGGAGACGATACTCAAAAGCATATTTGACGAGGAGGATGGAGTTTTCGAGTATCCATATGATATGAAGGACAGTGTGACACAGGAGCAGAGAGATGAACTGTTCGCTCATAGGGGTGCCGATGTGGATTACAGCAAGGATTATTTTATTGGGAAGATAGATGGAGTTGAATACATACTGTATTTTTATGATCTGTCGTGGATATCAGATGAGGGATTTTCTATCCAGCTTGCGGTGACGGACCCTGTTCCTGAAGATATGGCGGACAAGGGTGCGACATTCACGGAGTATACCTCATGGGATCCCGCGGAACTGATAACGGCAAATGAAGGGAATCCGTCGGACGTTCAGACTGATGAATCCAATATGAGTGGCATGGATGAGGATGCCGGAATGGTAAAAGCGCTGGACTACATGGACAAATGGGGCTTTAATGATGTGGTCCCTACATCACAGTCGGAGCTTTACCGCCAATATAGTGATGAGTATGGAGAGGTTGTAGGATATGAGAAGGATGGATACTCTGTGACATTTCAGGCGTCCGTGAATGGACAGCCGCTCTATCAGCCGGATGCATTTGGCATAGACACCATCTCAAACCAGAAGAATGCGGAGGATAGTGGTTCGTTTTCTGCAGAGAAATACTACTATACGGAGCAGTCCACATACAGTATCGCATTTACAGGAGAGAAACTTACGGGATTTACATGTACTTGGCCGATGAAGTCCGCGGGGGATATTCAGGATGCAGGGACACTGATCACCTGGGATTCTGCGGTGACAAGCCTCAAGGGAGTCATGGAAAGCCACTTTGCGGATTATACCGGATATAATTCAGTGGAGTTCAACGATGTGAGACTCACATATTTCAGGATAAAGACAGGGGACGGCGAGTATGAGGCTATACCTGTGTACTCATTTGCACAGTTGGATTCGGATCATTCCGACACTTACCCGATACAGCTTGTACTGATAGATGCGAGGGATGGAAGCGAGGTCAGCATGGTTCAGGATGAGGCGAGATTCCTGAATAAATAGACCACAAATGAGTTGCATATTTGGCTGTGTAATTGTGCATGTCTGCTTGACAACAGAGAGCGTACATAAGTATAATTAATTGCGATAAAATAAGTCATATTGACTATATTAGGAAAGGAAAAACATCGGTTTCGGTGTTGCAGAGGGTTTATATGGTTTACAGTGTTACGGTTACACAGCTTATAGAGAAGATGGATCTCAAGAACCATACTCCGGAGATCGATACGGATAAGATACTTATCCAGGATCCGGGTATGAACAGACCGGCAGTACAGTTTGGTGGATTCTTCGAGCACTTTGATGCAGGAAGAATACAGATTTGTGGTAATGTTGAGCATGCCTATGTGGCAGCTATGCATACTGAGGAGGAGAACAAGCGCATCATGGATGAGTTCTTCTCATACAAGCCACCATGCCTTATATTCTGCCGAGGCCTTGAGCCATATCCATTTATCATAGAGATGGCAAAGAAGCATGGGGTTCCGGTACTCACATCCGATGCGGTCACATCTGCATTTGTACATGAGGTGGACAGATGGCTGCATGTGGAGCTGGCTCCAAGAATATCGGTGCATGCGGTTCTTGTCGATGTATACGGCGAGGGCGTACTGATCATGGGTGAGAGTGGAATCGGTAAGTCGGAGGCGGCGCTGGAGCTTCTGAAGAGAGGACACAGACTTGTTGCGGACGACGTGGTTGAGATCAAGAAGGTCAGCGATGCAACTCTTGTAGGAAGAGCTCCTGACATAACAAGGCATTTTATTGAGCTCAGAGGAATTGGAATAATAGATGTGAAATCACTGTTTGGTGTTGAGTGCGTTAAGATAGATCAGAATATCGATCTTGTCATCAACCTGGAGGAGTGGAGCAAAGATACAGAATACGACAGACTCGGACTTGAGGACAATTATATGGAGTTCCTGGGAAATAAGGTGGTAAGTCACAACATACCTATCAGACCGGGAAGAAATATCGCGATCATAGTTGAGTCGGCGGCTGTAAACCACAGACAGAAGAAGATGGGATACAATGCAGCTCAGGAGCTTTATAACAGAGTTACACAGAATATTATGAAGGGCAACGGCGGTGGTGACAAGCAGTAAATGACTGCCGGCCGTGATATTACAATAAAAAGCGGAGAATGTGGAAGGAGAAAAAACATGGCTAAGTATGTATTTGGAGTTGATGTTGGAGGAACTACAGTAAAGATGGGACTTTTTACCGTTGAGGGCGAACTGCTCGACAAGTGGGAGATCAAGACCCGCACAGAGGACGGTGGAAAGAATGTTCTTCCGGACATTGCTGATTCTATAAAGGAAGTTATTGAAAGCAAGAAGCTTGCAAAGGAAGATGTTGAGGGCGTTGGAATCGGAGTTCCGGGACCTGTCAAGGAGGATGGAACGGTTCTCAAGTGTGTAAACCTCGGATGGGGAATACTGAATGTTGAGGACGAGCTGGAGAAGCTGATCGGATATCCTGTAAAGGCTGGAAATGACGCAAATGTCGCTGCGCTCGGAGAGATGTGGCAGGGCGGTGGCAAGGGCCACAGCAATCTGGTAATGGTAACACTTGGAACAGGTGTTGGCGGCGGAATCATACTCAACGGCAAGATGCTGTTCGGCGTGAATGGTGCCGGCGGTGAGATCGGACATATATGTGTTGACGATTCAGAGACCGAGACATGTGGATGCGGAAACAAGGGATGTCTGGAGCAGTACACATCTGCAACAGGCGTGGTAAGACTTGCGGGCAGAGCTATGGCAGCTTCAGATAAGAAGTCAACTCTCCGTGAGCTCGAGGCTGTTACTGCAAAGGATGTATTTGATGCAGCAAAGGCAGGAGACGAGCTTGCACTTGAGATAGTTGATACACAGGCACGTATCCTGGGCCGTGCGCTTGCACAGATAGCATGTGTAGTTGATCCTGAGATATTTGTAATCGGTGGAGGCGTGTCAAAGGCGGGCTCCATACTTACAGATTCAGTAAAGAAGTATTTCGAGCATTATGCATTCCATGCATGCAGACAGACAAAGTTCGCACTTGCACAGCTTGGCAATGATGCAGGTATTTATGGAAGTGCATGCAGCATACTTGGAAGGTAATTGACCTGAATGTAATTTCGGTAAAATTTACCAGTAGAATTTGTGAAAATATCCAAAGGTTTTGCGAAAGATGGTAAATTTATATTAAATTTTAATATTGAATTATAAAAGTCTTTAATGTATGATGAATTTAATGGTGATGAATAGTGCCGTAAAATCCAATATATTAAAGACTTTTATTGTGTATGTTAAGAAAAAAGCAGTTCTCTGTGACAGAGGGTGCTTTTACTTTTGTTTTAAAATACATGCACATGTGAATAAAATATAGAAGACAGATTGTATGAGGTTGACATGTCAGATTTAGAAATATTGAACAGTATTCGAGAGATAACCGGAGAGAAGAATGCAAGCGCAGACGAGGTGATGAGCGCACACACTACCTTCAGGGTGGGCGGTCCTGCCGACTATTTTGCGAGTCCTTCTGATGTAGATCAGGTTGCGGGGCTTATAGAACTTTGTCGGAAATGTGAGATACCGTATTTTGTCCTTGGTAATGGCAGTAATCTGCTTGTGTCGGATGTTGGCTACAGGGGCATGATAATCAATATAATGGACAATATGAATGGGATAACAGTTGACGGTGATGTGATAACAGCCCAGGCCGGGGCAAAGCTGGTGAGAGTCAGCAGACTGGCAAGGGATAATTCGCTGACCGGTCTTGAGTTTGCTTCCGGGATTCCCGGTACTATAGGCGGTGCGGTGTATATGAATGCGGGAGCTTATGGTGGTGAGATGAAGGACGTTGTCACCAGTGTCAAGGTGATGGATGCCGATGGACATATATATGATATGTCGTCGGATGAACTGGATTTTTCGTACAGACACAGTGCTGTGGAGGCTGAGGGGCTCATAGTTCTTGAGGTTACCATGAAGCTGGCAGCAGGTGTGCAGCAGGATATAGATGACAGAATGAAGGAATTGTCGGATTCCAGAAGAACAAAGCAGCCGCTTGAGTATCCGTCGGCGGGCTCTACATTCAAGAGACCTGAGGGATATTTTGCGGGTAAACTTATAATGGATGCAGGACTCAGGGGATATTCTGTGGGAGGAGCACAGGTGTCCGAGAAGCACTGCGGATTTGTTGTGAACAGGGGCGGTGCAACCGCTGCTGATGTGACAGGTCTGATCCGTGATGTACAGAAGAAGGTTATGGATCAGTTTGGCGTGATGCTGGAGCCTGAGGTGAAGATGCTTGGCGATTTCTAGCATTTAGTGAGACAGGGAGAACAGAGCATGAGATTTGTTATTGTGACAGGAATGAGTGGAGCAGGAAAGGCAACGGCGCTTAAGACGCTTGAGGATGCCGGATTTTTCTGTGTTGATAATCTGCCTATCCAGCTTATAAAAAGATTTGCCGAGATCGCTTATGATGAGCAGATCCAGGTGGATGATGTTGCTATCAGTGTTGATATCAGAAGTGGAAGGGCTTTGTCACAGCTCAATTCGTGCCTGGCGGATATCAGAAGAGAGGGCATGAATTATGAGATCCTGTTCATTGAGTGTTCCAATGCAACTCTGGTAAAGCGTTATAAAGAGACTAGAAGAAACCATCCTCTTTCGGTCAAGGGTGGGCGAATAATAGATGGAATAAACAAGGAGCGTGAGCTTATTGGCTTCCTCAAGGAGGAGGCTGATTATATAATCGATACTACCAACCTCCTTGTGAGAGAGTTTAAGGCGGAGCTTGACAAGATATTTGTGCAGAATGAGGAGTATTCGAATTTCATAATTACGGTCATGTCATTTGGATTTAAGTATGGAATACCGAGGGATTCTGATATAGTTCAGGATGTGAGATTTCTGCCTAATCCGTACTATGACCTTGAACTCAGGGAGAAAACGGGAAACGACAAAGAGATACAGGACTATGTTATGAACTGCAAGGAGGGCCCTGAGTATCTGGAAAAGTTTATAGATCTGATAACATTTTTGATACCGAATTATATCAAGGAAGGCAAAAATCAGTTGGTCATTTCCATCGGCTGCACAGGCGGAAAACACAGATCCGTCACGATAGCCAATGCTGTCTATGCCCGTTTGCAGAAGTCAAAGTATACAGTGAGGATAGTTCACAGGGATATTTTGAAGGATTCAATAGTCAAGAAGTTGTAGCATGTAATAACAGATAGTATAGCAGGTGGAATATGTCATTTTCTTCAGACGTTAAGATGGAGCTGGCAGGGAATGTCCCGGGAGCGAGGCATTGTCAGATAGCTGAGCTGGCTGCGATGATCTCAATGGTGGCATATGTGAGATATTGGGCTGGCAGACCGGCCGGGCTGGTGATAGTTACAGAGAGAAGTGTTATCGCAAAGGAGATAGCTTCCCTGATAAAGAGGCTGTTCAGATATATTCCGGACTCAAGTGTAAGAAGGACCGGAGCTGACAGCAGAGTATACAGGATGGAGATCAATTCTCCGGAGATTGTCAATACGATACTGATGACCTTGAAGATAGAAAATGAACATGAGTGTGAAGGACTGATACAGTGTCAGCTCATGAAGGTCAGCAGGATGGATGTTCAGCAGGATTGCTGCAGAAGAGCATATATAAAAGGAGTGTTCATGACCTCGGGATCAATCAGTGATCCGAACAAGGGCTACCACATGGAGGTGGTGTGCGAGAACGAGGGAAGGGCACAGTTCATACAGGAGATAATAAACGGATTTGGTGTGGAAGCCCGCATAATACAGCGGAAGAAATACTACGTCGTCTATCTGAAGGATGGAGAGATGATAGTTGATATGCTGGGAATAATGGGGGCACACATATCCCTGATGAATATGGAGAACATAAGGATCAGGAAGGATATCCGTAACAATATCAACCGCAGGGTCAACTGTGAGGCCGCAAACCTCAACAAGACCGTGAGCGCTGCCGTAAAGCAGATGAATGACATTAATTACATAATAGAGACAAAGGGCATAGGATATCTGCCCGATAACCTTCAGGAGCTGGCGCTTGCCAGACTGGAGAATGAGGATGCTTCCCTTAAGGAGCTTGGTGAGATGATGACGCCGCCGATCGGTAAGTCGGGGGTTAATCATAGATTAAGAAAAATAAGTGAAATCGCAGAAGAAATGCGGGGCTGTTGATGAGCCCAAGGAGGATGTAATGATCGAAAAGACAGTTGTTGTATCAATGATGGGAGAGGCAGAGGAAAGACCTGTTGCAGTTCTTGTACAGATTGCAAGTCAGTATGACAGCAAGGTTCACCTTGTTACCGGAGATAAGAGAATCAATGCTAAGAGCATTATGGGTATGATGAGCATGAACTTCGAGAATGGCAGTGAGCTCACTATAGTTGCAGACGGTGCTGACGAAGAGGCAGCAGTCAATGCACTTTCAGAATATCTGACAAAAAACAATAAGTAATTTGGATGATTTATTGCACCTCGGATGTGTATGTGGTAAAATAAATTTATCAATGGACATTTGTCGGAGGAACAGGATATGGGATTTTTTGACGGATTATTAAAGAAGATACCATTCGTATCCAGATTTTCCAAAAAGAAGGAACCGGTCAACAATGTGGAGCTCCAGTTCAACAAGGCCATGAACCTTATGGACAACGGAGATGCTGAGGAATCAGTAAACATACTTGAACAGGTTGCAGACATAGGAATAATGGATGCGCAGTATAAGTCATATGGGGATGATGCTCTTCTTGCACTTGCAGAGTTCTATGAGAAGGGAAAGTACCGCAACGCAGTTGTGGATGTGGATCTGAATAAATCTACCAAGTATTACGAGAAGTATGTGAATCAGAACCATGACGGCGATGTTATATTCAAGCTTGCCAAGATGCTTCTGGAGGTTCAGAACTTCTCAAAGGCAATCAAGTATTATGAGCTTGCAGCCACAGATTACGGTATAAAGGCAGCGTATATGAGCCTCGGCTCAATATACGAGAGCGGACTTAACAGAGTGGATGAGTACGGCAACAAGAGTGATTATGTCGTGCCTATCGATCTGGACAAGGCCATGATGTGGTACAAGAAGCTTGCTGATACCGGTGATGCCAAGGCAAAGGCTTCATACGAGAGAGTTGAGTACATGAGTACCCATGGTGACAGCCTTGAGTTCGAGGAGAAGGACAAGCTGTACACGGATATAGCAGAGGCCAGAAAGGCAAAGGGAAAGGAGCCGCGTTACAAGGTTATCGAGGCTTCAAGACTTCAGTATCAGTACACATATGTACATGATCAGGTTGAGGGATTCATCCACAAGCTTCCAAAGGGCTGGGTGAAGACGATCAACGAGTCGACAGGCGAGGAGTATTACGCACCAAGTCTTACATATAAGGATTTTGCAATGTATGTATATTATGACAGTGTGCCAAAGGATTCAAAGATGACTCTTGAGAACTACCTGAGATACTGTAACGATGCGTTTGACGAAGAGCTGCAGCTCAAGGCGTATGTCACAGAGTATGCAGATGGAATATGTACGACTTACTATCACAAGGACATGGAGAAGGGAATCGTGTCATTTGCCTTCTATCATGGACGTAGACTGGCATGTATGAGATTCGTATGTGCTACTATGGAGATCATAGAGCAGTACGAGGAGATCATATTTGAGACAGCCAACTCATTTGCGTTTGTAGATCCTACACTGGCCAGTGACCACAGTGCCAACAGAAAGGATATGCAGTATTATAACGAGGCTATATACTGCTACTACCTTGAGGATTATGAGGGTGCCATGAGAGCCGCAAAGCAGGCTCTTAAGCTTGGAAGCATAAAGGCAAGTTACCTTCTGATAGAGCTGTACTACGATGAGGACAGCCCGTACAGGGATGTTGAGAAGACTATAAGCTATGCAAAGCAGTTGTTTGAGGCGACTAAGGATCCTGAGCTTGCATTCCTTCTTGGAATCGTATACGACCAGCAGCTCAAGGATTATGTGAAGGCAGTTAACTGGTATGAGAATGCAGAGCGTCTTGGACACAAGAGAGTTGCATTCTATCTTGGAAGAATATATTATTACGGTCTGCTCAGAACGAAGAGAGACGGAGGCAAGGCACTGTCTTACTTCAAGAAGGCCAGAGAGAACGGTATTCAGGAGGCTGAGGGCTATATCAAGGATCTTGAGGATCTCAAGGGAGAGGACCTTCAGACAGCCGTTGAGAAGTGGGAGCGTGCAGTGGAGGCCGGAAGCGAGTCAGCGGCTATCAAGATAGCCATGATGAAGCAGAGACAGATTTTCTACATTGCAACACCATATGAGATTGAGAAGGCTTATCTTGAGGCACTTGGTCTTGGAAGCGCCCGTGCCGGATATGAGCTCGGAAGAATCTATCAGGTACAGGAGAAGCAGGATAACTACAGGGGCGAAATCAAGAGTATCAAGTATTTCGAGAAGGCGTTCAATGCGAACTTCGATGACTGGGATAAGGAGAACCTGTTCAAGGTCATCAATTACAAGGTTGAGAAGGGCCTGGCAAACGACGAGGCCATCAAGTTGTACATAGAGAATGCAAGTATGGGATATGTTCCGGCTATAGAGAAACTTATCGGACTTGTGCCTACAACTACCCAGCAGATATGGAGCCTGTATGACGCTCTTATCGATCTTGCTGAGACCGGTGATGAGTCAGCGATAGTTGCCATGAACAAGCTGGAGATGAACTATGTAGACCTCATACTCAGAGAGCCGGCCAAGGGACAGAAGGTTGTGGAGAACAAGTTCTTCAGACTCTGTGTTCCAAAGGAGTGTAACTCAGTCATCAACGATGACGGCGGTACTATCAAGATGGCTGATTCAGTCGTTGAGTTTGCAGTTGCCGAGATGCCTGTCAATGCTACGGCAGAGCAGGATTACCTGAAGATCTACAAGCTGATAGTTTCAGAGTATCTGCCTGATGAGAATGCGGATGTGATCATTGCAAACTCAAGAATGATCGGATCTGCAATAAGGGCTTCAAAGGATAACGTACATACATTCAGCATCCTTCTGATAAGCTCCAAGAACCAGTACATATTCAAGCTGAGTTCCAAGGACAGGCGTCAGATGATGCAGTTCAAGGATGTCGTAGTTGCAATAGCCAAGTCTCTTGTTGAGACAGGTGAGATCTACAAGGCGACAGAGGAGGGCAAGAAGAACATCGGTCTTGCATTCCTGCTGAAGGCTAATGAGAGTGGATTCCTGTCGATCGGCAAAGGCGAGTAATACAACAGGATATCAATTAGATCAGAATGATCCCGGAGGACATATCTCCTCCGGGTTTTTTACCCCATAGGGATAGAGAAAGGGAGCATATTATGCCGGGACTTAACAAGAGAGAGCTCACGAGCAAGCCTTTGAGAATGGATTCCAGAATGGCGAGGGATTTGGAGAGATTATCTGATTATACCGGTTATTCTCAGAATGAGATCATTCTCATGTCCATAAAGAAATATCTCTTTGAAAATCGTGGGTATTTCCTGCGGGATATGGTTGAGGAGAAATGCCTTTTGCGCATTGAGAAGGAAGTAAGGATCATGCGTGGAGAGACCCATCTGAAGTATGGAGACATGACGGTGGATGTGGTGAAGTCAGAGAATGCAAATGGTAATATCAACTTATATGTAGCGACTATAAGACTTCGTAATAAGCTTGGAGAGATATTCTATGAGGATGTACAGGAGCTGGATATGTCGGGAAAAGACTGGGAATATTATAAGGAGTTCCTGTATGAGGTTGTGATGAAGTATATGGATATCGATGAACCAGCACTTAAGACGTATTTCAGGGAAAAATTCCTGTATGAATAGTATAAAGTGATAAAAAATCAGAGAGTGCAATGATATGGGTTTAACTATTTACATTGCAAATTTTTAGTGGTATCCTATAATAGATTTGGAAAAAGTGGTCGAATCGAGGTGAGATGCTTGTTTAGAAATGTTATGAATGACCTTGCAACATGGTATGAGACCGGAGCGGATAAGATTGCAGTTGTCCGTGGTGGCAAGTTTGTTGGCAAGACATGGGCTGTGGCTGATTTTGCCATGGGATTTTTTGAGGATCATATAATAATAGATATGGACAAGTATCCGGACTTTGCCGCATATGCAGCAAAGGAGAGGAGACCGGAGAAGCTTCATGCCAAGCTTACAACGTCGCTTGACAAGTATGATTTCAAGGATAAGCTTCTTATATTTGACAATGCGCAGAACTGTGTGGGACTGCTCGGCAACCTTGTTGAGTACAGCAGATATAATACTGACTGCAGGATCTGTGTCATTGCGACATCCTGTGGACCAATCCCGGGAGAGGAAGAGTGCCAGGATGACATATGCGTATATGAGATGATGCCTATGAACTTTGAGGAATTCCTGAAAGCGGGAAAGGGCAGAAAGCTCTGTGCATTTATAGAGAACCAGAAGATCACACCGATGCCGGATGAGGTCAGGGACAGCGTCCAGACAATGCTTGAGACTTTCTTCGTGACCGGAGGAATGCCGGAGGCGGTGGATGAATATTATAAGACAGGAGATCTCAGAAGAGTTGATGTGGTTTTGAAGTCTATACTTGACAGAACTACTGAATATCTGATAAACTCCACTCCGAAGAGATATCTTACCAAGGTCATGGCGATATGGAATAGTATTCCGGTTCAGCTTACCAAGGAGAACAAGAAGTTCATGTATGGATACGTTGATCCGAAGGCCCGTGCCAGGGAGTACGAGGCGTCAGTTGATCAGATCGTCAGGATGGGCGTTGTGCGTCAGGTGTACAGAGTCAGGAATGGAGTGCTTCCTCTGGCAAACCAGAAGGATGACAAGTCATTTGAGCTGTATCATCTTGATCATGGTCTGCTCAGGGTCATGGCTGGTATTCTGGTTCAGGATATTGACACAGATAATGTTCTTGATATGATGGATGGAGTTATAGCAGAGCAGTACGCTCTTGCAGAGCTGTATGTGAACAGGAGTATCGGTGATCTGTATTTCTGGATCTCATCGGCCACAGCGAAGGTTGATTTCGTGTATGAGGGCGATGGAGAGGTCATTCCAGTGGATGTTCAGACAAGTCCGCACACCAAGGCCCAGAGCTCCAGAGTATTCAAACAGAGATATGACAATCAGACTTCAGTGAGGATATCTACAGATGACATGTTTGTCGATAAAGGATTGGTAAATATACCGCTATATGGTATCTGGTGTTTCTAACCGATAGCGTATGGTAGTAATTTATAGATGCCGAAATAGCTCAGTTGGTAGAGCAACGCATTCGTAATGCGTGGGTCGAGGGTTCGAGTCCCTTTTTCGGCTTCAATATTGAGGAAGGCTGCCTGCAAAAGTTTTTGCGGCAGCCTTTTGTACTCAGTGGGAAAGGACGGGATGATATGGATGCTCCAAAATGGTACAGACATTTGAAAACCATAAACAGACATAAGAGAATGGTCATGCATAACTGCTTTAAGTGCGGATTATACTGGCAGGGGCTTGTGCACGATCTGTCAAAGTATTCGTGGACTGAGTTCTCAGTCGGGGCAAAGTATTATCAGGGAACAAGAAGCCCGAATGATGCGGAGCGCGAGAGCAAGGGATATTCAAGCGCATGGCTGCACCACAAGGGAAGAAACAAGCACCATCTGGAATACTGGGTAGACTACAGTGTTGACAGGAACTGTGTGGAGCTGGTGGGAATGCGCATGCCGGAGAAGTACGTTGTGGAGATGTTCTGCGACAGGGTGGCTGCCAGCAAGAATTATAATGGTGATAAGTATACGGATTCATTTCCACTTGAGTATTATCTGAGGGGCAGATCCAGACATCATCTGCACCCTGAATCGGCGGATCTGCTGGAGGACATGCTAACGACTCTGGCTGAGAAGGGCGAAGATTATACATTTGACTATATAAGGCGGGAGATACTGCATAACAAATAAGGAGGAGACATATGGAGTTTACACATCTGCATGTGCATACAGGCTACAGTCTGCTGGACGGTGCGGCGAAGATAGACGGACTTGTGCGCAGGGCAAAGGAACTGGGATATGATTCCCTCGCAATAACGGATCACGGCGTCATGTACGGTGTTATAGAGTTCTATGAGACTTGTCTCAGAGAGGGGATAAAACCTATTCTCGGATGTGAGGTGTATGTCAGTCCGGGATCACGATTTGACAGGGAAGTTGGAAAGGGTGATGACAGATATTATCACCTCGTCCTTCTGGCGGAGAATGATCTGGGATATCACAATCTGTCCAAGATCGTGACCAGAGGATTTACCGAGGGCTTTTACTATAAGCCGAGGGTCGATATGGAGGTGCTGGAGAAGTACCATGAGGGAATTATAGCGCTCAGCGCCTGTCTTGCCGGTGAGGTTGCGACAAAGCTCAGAAAGGGCGACTATGACGGTGCGAAGGAGACTGCGATAAGATACAGGAATATATTTGGCGAGGAAAACTATTTTCTGGAGATGCAGGATCACGGAATACCTGAGCAGGCAACTGTGAATGCGGGGATCATGCGTCTGTCAAAGGAACTGGGTATCCCTATGGTCGTGACAAATGATTCGCACTACATCTATGCCGAGGACTGGGAGGCACATGATGTTCTCCTGTGTATACAGACTAACCACAAGGTTCAGGACGAGAACAGAATGCGCTATGAGGGAGGTCAGTTCTACCTCAAATCAAAGGAGGAGATGGCTGAGCTGTTCCCATATGCCCTGGAGGCTCTGGAGAATACACATAAGATCGCAGAGCGGTGTAATGTGAATATCGTATTTGGCGAGCAGAAGGTTCCGAGATTCGATGTGCCGGAGGAATATACCGCGGAGGAATATCTGGATCATCTGGTATATGAGGGTATGGAGAAAAAGTACGGACTTACATATGAGGAGTCCGGTAAGATGGCCGAGGGAACCCACGGCTACGAGGTCAGACAGAGAATAGATTATGAGCTGTCTGTCATAAAGAGCATGGGATTTGTGGATTATTTCCTGATAGTGTGGGATTTCATTCATTTTGCAAAATCGCAGGGAATCGCAGTTGGACCTGGAAGAGGTTCGGCGGTTGGCAGTGTGGTTGCTTACTGTCTGGATATAACGACAATTGAGCCTTTGCAGTACAACCTTCTCTTCGAGAGATTCCTGAACCCGGAGCGAGTATCCATGCCGGATATTGATATAGATTTCTGTTATATCAGACGTCAGGAGGTTATCGACTACTGTGTAAGGAAATATGGCGAGGAGTGCGTGACACAGATAATAGCATATCAGACCATGGGCGCAAGAAACGTCATAAGAGACGTTGGAAGAGCCATGGATCTCCCGTATGCGGTGTGTGATTCCCTTGCAAAGGCAATACCTGCAGAGAAGGATATGACTATAGATATAGCACTCAAGACGAGCAAGGATTTCAGGGATATGTACGAGGGCTCGGACGAGATCAAGAAGCTTGTGGATATAGCCAGAAAGCTTGAGGGACTCCCTAGAAATGCAGGAATGCATGCGGCGGGAGTGGTTATAGGCCGTGAAGCCATAGAGGAGTACGCGCCTTTGTCAGTCGGAGCCGAGGGCGCGGTGGTAACCCAGTTTGAGAAGAACACGGTGGAGCATCTGGGAATGCTCAAGATGGACTTCCTGGGACTCCGTACGGCGACTGTTGTGCAGGATACAGTCAAGCTGGTCAAGCAGACAACAGGCAAGGATATAGACATAGACAATATAGATTACGATGATCCGAATATACTTGGACTCATGGGACAGGGAAAGACCGAGGGTATGTTCCAGCTCGAAAGTGAGGGCATGAGAAACTTCATGATGAAGCTGAAGCCGCAGAGTCTGGACGATGTAATTGCCGGTGTTGCTCTGTTTAGACCGGGTCCTATGCAGTTCATAGACGACTACATCAGGGGCAAGGAGAACCGTGAGCTGGTTCACTATGATACCCCTGAGCTTGAGGAGATACTTGAGCCGACTTACGGATGTATCATTTACCAGGAGCAGGTAATGCAGATCGTTATGAAGCTGGCGGGCTATACGCTGGGAAGAAGTGACCTTGTGCGCCGAGCCATGGCGAAGAAGAAGCCTGAGGAGATGGAGAAGGAGCGTCATAACTTTGTGTACGGCAACAAGGAGCTCAATGTTCCGGGATGTGTGGCAAATGGAATCTCGGAGACCGTGGCAAATAAGATATTTGACGAGATGATGAAGTTCGCGGAGTACGCATTTAACAAGTCCCACTCCGTGGCATATGCGGTACTTGCGGCGCAGACAGCGTACCTGAAGTATTACTATCCGGTGGAGTTCATGGCTGCGCTGATGTCATCGGTAATTGACAACAATGGCAAGGTTGCAAAGTATATAAGCGTGTGCAAGCAGATGGGTGTTGAGGTGCTCCCTCCGGATATAAATGAGGGAGTGGCAAAGTTCTCCATAAGCAACGGCAAGATAAGATACGGCCTCTCCGGTATCAAGAGTGTCGGAGGCGCTGTTGTCGACAGGATAGAGGCGGAGAGAACCAAGAATGGACCGTTTAAGGATCTCAGGAATTTCCTCACAAGGATGCCTTCAAAGGATACAAATAAGAAAACTGTGGAAGCTCTGATACTCAGCGGTGCATTTGATGATATGGGAGCAAACAGAAAGCAGATGATGATGGCTCTTCCGGCCATAGCGGAGGAAGCAGCAAGGGAGAGAAAGAGCAGGGAGTCCGGGCAGATGTCTCTGTTTGACCTGATGGGAGACGATTTTGTGCAGAGCAATCTTGTACCTTACCCTGATGTGGAGGAGTATTCGGATCAGGAGAAGCTGGCGCTTGAGAAGTCTGTGCTCGGAGTGTATATATCGGGACATCCGCTTGGCAAATATATCGAGCTTATGCAGAGAACATGCACGGCTCAGGCGACGGATTTCGTGGTGGACACCGAGGATGACGATGAGATGAGCCGGGATCAGGGTGACGGAGATGGACAGAAGCTTCAGGACAATGCAATGTATGTCATCGGCGGACTCATATCAAGGGTGACGGTGAAGCTCACCAAGAACAATCAGAATATGGCGTATGTGACGATAGAGGATTTGGTCGGACAGGTCGAGGTTATAGTATTCCCGAGGGATTTCGAGAAGTTCAGGGACAGACTTCTGGTGGATTCCAGAGTGTTTGTCAGGGGCAGGGCGAATCTCGGTGAGAAGGAAAACAAGCTCATATTGTCGGATATGATAAGCTTTGAGGAGGCAGAAGGTGGCAAGAGCTTTCAGTCGGGGAAGCCATGGAACAACAGACAGAAGCCTGTTCAGAGCAACAGCCAGCTCTGGGTATTGTTCGATGATGTGGACGAATACATGAAGAACGAGTCTGCATTTATGTCGATCCTTGAGGAGTACAAGGGCACATGTCCAGTGTACGTGCAGCTCAAGAAGTCCAGACAGGCGAAGAATATGGGCCGGGGATTCTGTGTGGATGAGAATTCCGGCGTGGTGTACGCGCTCCAGATGGAATACGGCAAAGACAGGGTATTGCTCAGAAAAGTGTGACAGAAATACCGCAAAAGGAGAAAAAAGTGGAAGTAATTACAGCAAACAGTAATCCGAGGATAAAAGAACTTAATAAGCTGAACAAGGATGCAAAGCTCAGAAAGGACAGAGACGTGTTCGTGGTCGAGGGGATACGCATGTTCAGGGAGCTTCCGCTTCAGAATGTTCAGGAGGTGTATCTGTCGGAGAGTGCGCTTAAGGAATACAGGGATGAATTCAAGAGCATGGGTGTGCTTGATGGCAGGAATACCTGGATACTCAGCGACGGAGTGTTCGCAGGGGTGTCACAGACCAAGACTCCACAGGGGTGTATGGCTGTGGTGAAATGCATGCATTATCAGCTTGATTCCGTGCTCGGCAGGAATGACAGAGAGACATTTCTTGTGCTGGATACGCTCCAGGATCCCGGAAATATGGGAACTATATTCAGAAGCGCAGAGGCAGCAGGTGTGACCGCCGTGCTTATAGGAAAAGGTTCATGCGATCCGTACAATCCGAAGGTAGTCAGATCGACGATGGGTGCCATATTCAGGGTGCCATTTGTCATGTGCGATGACCTGCCCGGGACCGTGGAGGAGCTGAGACGGTCAGGCGTTGTGGTGTACGGAGCACATCTGGACGGCGACGATCTCTACGACATAGGATTCCCTGACAGGGTGGCGTTCCTCATAGGAAATGAGGGAAATGGCCTGACGGATGAGGTGGCGTGCAGAGCCGACAGACTTCTCAGGATTCCGATGGAGGGCAAAGTCGAATCGCTGAACGCTGCAATATCGGCGACTCTTTTGTCGTATGAGGTAATGAGACAGCGAAAGAGAGACCGACAAAACTAGATCAAACAAGACAGCATATTTTTGTACTGCGTGGCATAACTTTTAAAGTATGCAAAAGTTTGTTATAACGGAGGGAGAAAATATGACTGAAAAAACATTAAACAACAATCAGGTAGTGGTGGCAGGAGAGATAGCATCAGAGTTCGTGTTCAGCCACGAGATATTTGGCGAGGGCTTCTATATGGTGGATCTCATCGTCAGCAGACTCAGCGATGCTTACGATACTATTCCGCTCATGGTGTCTGACAGACTGTTCGATGTGAACGAATCCCACATAGGGGAGCGCATCATGGCAAAGGGACAGTTCAGGTCATACAACAAGCATGAGGAGACCAGAAACCGCCTTATACTGTCTGTGTTTGTGAGAGAGATCGAGACCATCGACGAGGATGATGCTGAGGAGGAGAACAGACCAAATCAGATCTATCTTGACGGTTACATATGTAAGGCACCTGTGTACAGGATGACGCCCCTTGGAAGGGAGATCGCGGATGTGCTGCTGGCGGTCAACAGAGCATACGGCAAGAGCGATTACATACCATGTATCTGCTGGGGCAGAAATGCGAGATTTGCCGGAAAGCTCCAGGTAGGAGAGCATGTGGCCATCTGGGGAAGGATCCAGAGCAGGGAGTATCAGAAGCGTATCGACAATGACCAGGTGATCAGCAAGGTGGCATACGAGGTGTCTGTGAGCAAGATGGAATGTCTTGAATGATATTTCATAAGGAGGGGCCCACGTCAGTGGGAGGAACCCTTGTGAAGCACGCAGGCGCCGCGCAAAGCGCATAGGAATGCGCCTGCACAACATTTCATAAGGAGGGGCCCACGTCAGTGGGAGGAACCCTTGTGAAGCATGCAGTAAAATATATGGTTGACATGGCCTGGATGCGGTGATATAGTAGCACTATCTAAGATTAAACTGAATACAATATAGTAGAGGCGCGGGATTAATGATTAAGCAGGCTGATGCATGTGGATGCAGAAGATGCCTGACGAAAGGGAAGACCGCCGAAGTGATGGATATTCCACAGGATCTGTTGCTGGTTGTGCAGTTAAGAACTGTATGACTGTCATCTGAGGATGGAGAGCTACTTGTAAGAATGAGATGTTTTTATGGGTTGGCTTTTTGCCAGCCCATTTTTATGCTATATTGTATCGACTATTTATTTTTAAGGAGGACGACAATATGTCAATTTTTACCGGTTCAGCAGTTGCACTTGTAACACCATTTCTTGAAAATGGAGATGTGGATTATGATAAGCTCAAGGAGCTCGTGGAGTTTCATATAGCACATAAGACGGATGCCATAGTTATCTGCGGAACAACAGGTGAGGCTTCAACACTGTCACACGAGGAGCATCTTGAGTGCGTGAAGAAGTGTGTAGAGTTCGCTGATCACAGAATAAAGGTAATAGCAGGAACAGGTTCAAACTGTACTGCAACAGCAATATATCTCTCAACAGAGGCAGAGAGCTACGGAGTGGACGGTCTGCTCGTGGTTACACCATACTACAACAAGGCTACACAGAAGGGCCTCATCGCACACTTCGCAGCCGTTGCAAATTCAGTAAATGTGCCTATAATCCTTTACAATGTGCCATCACGTACAGGCTGCAATATCCAGCCGGAGACAGCAGTATATCTTGCACAGAACGTTGAGAACATTGTCGGTATCAAGGAAGCTTCAGGCAATATAAGCCAGGTCGTAAAGCTTGCAAGTCTTTCAAAGGGATGCATAGATATCTACTCAGGAAATGACGATCAGGTTGTACCTCTTCTCTCACTTGGCGGAAAGGGTGTTATCTCAGTAACAGCCAATATAATCCCTGAGGACGTACACGATATGGTTCAGAAATATCTTGACGGAGATGTTCAGGGAAGCCTTGATCTTCAGCTTAAGGCCATCGACCTCTGCAACGCACTGTTCTGCGAGGTCAATCCAATACCTGTCAAGAAGGCTGTAGAGCTTCTTGGTATGTGTGATGGAACAATGAGAATGCCGCTCACTGAGATGGAGCCACAGAACGTGGAGAAGCTCAAGAAGGCAATGGAAGAGTACGGAGTTCTCTAGGACTGTAATTATCATAGAAACAATACAGATGTCTGCGGTCTCAACTGGCTGCAGACATTTTTATTTGTCGAGGTGGATATAAACGTTGCACAATGGACAGCAAATGTGTAAAATGGAGTACATGTTGAAATATATGCGCATGTCAGCGTGCATAGACCACACAAAAGACGACAACAAATGACAAAGCTTATATATATGGAGGATAGACAGACATGGTAAAGATCATAATGCATGGTTGCAATGGAAAGATGGGCCAGGTAATAACAGGTATCGTTGCAGGCGATCCTGATGCCGAGATCGTAGCGGGAATAGATGTTGTGGACAACAGGGATAACGGATATCCGGTATTTACAGATATAGATGCCTGCGATGTCGAGGCTGATGTTATCATAGATTTTGCAGCGGCTGTAGCTGTTGACAAGCTCCTCGATTACGGTGTGAGGACACAGACTCCTATAGTTCTCTGTACAACAGGTCTCTCAGATGAGCAGCTTGCAAAGGTAAAGGAGTGCAGTGCAAAGGTTGCCATACTCAAGTCAGCGAACATGTCACTGGGAATCAATACACTCATGAAGCTTCTGAAGGATGCTGCGAAGGTATTCTCACCAGCCGGATATGATATAGAGATAGTTGAGAAGCATCACAACCAGAAGGTGGATGCTCCATCCGGAACAGCTCTTGCTCTTGCTGATTCAATCAATGAGGCATGCAATGAGCAGTATGAGTATGTGTACGACAGAAGCCAGGTGAGAAAGAAGAGAGATAAGAAGGAGCTCGGAATCTCTGCTGTCAGAGGCGGCACTATAGTTGGAGAGCATGAGGTGATATTTGCAGGTATTGATGAGGTTATAGAGTTCAAGCACACTGCATATTCCAAGTCAGTATTTGCAAAGGGTGCTGTTGAGGCAGGAAAGTTCCTCAAGGGCAAGCCTGCAGGAATGTACGATATGGCGGACGTTATAGGATAGGAGCGGTTATGGAGATTTCAACTAGGACAGAGGATGGCGAGCTTGTTCTGTGCGCCAGCTCGATATATAATCAGAAGTTTTATCTGAACAAGGAATTTTCAAAGCTTCCTGATGAGATAAAGGACGAGCTTCACGCCATGTGTGGAGCGTTTACACAGGAGGTCGGAGGAATATTTATGTTGGTGTTTGACGACGCCGGCAATCTGAAGATACAGACGAGGGCACTTGAGGATGACCTGTTATTTGACGACATAGGATGCGGACTCAAGGTCAAGAAGCTGCAGAGTGAAAAGAAGGAGCTGTTCCAGAGTCTGGAGCTGTTCTATAAGATATTTATACAGGGTGTTGACATTAACAGTCTTGTAAATGAATGATATAAAATAATTGGAAGATCAGGAAGGAAAAAGGGGCATGTTATTTGCTATTGATGCTGGAAATACAAATATTACGATAGGACTGTTTGACGGAGAACGCCTGGAGAAGACCTTCAGGATGACCACCGGGATATCGAGAACATCGGATGAGTACGGAGTATTTCTGTGCGACTGGCTCAGAATGAGACAGTTGTCAACTGATGTTATAGATGAAGTTATAATCGCTTCGGTTGTTCCGAAGATCATGCATTCCCTGGTGAATGGCATAAAGAAATATTTTGGAATAACACCACTCATAGTTGAGCCGGGAATAAAGACGGGGATCAATATAGCGCTGCCAAACCCGAAGCAGCTTGGAGCTGACAGAATAGTTGACGCAGTTGCGGCTTATCACATGTATGGCGGACCGGTTCTCACGGTGGACTTTGGAACTGCCACAACGTACGACCTCATCAATGCCGATGGCGTGTTTGAGGCTGAGGTCACATCGCCGGGTATAAGGCTTATTGCAAATGCTCTGTGGACGGGAACAGCCAAGCTTCCTGAGATAGAGATAAAGGTGCCTGAGACGATACTGTGCAAGGACACGATATCCAGTATGCAGGCCGGTGTGTGCATGGGCTATATTGGCCAGACAGAGTATATAGTGAAGAGAATGCGCAAGGAGTCAGGATACGACAACATGAAGGTCGTGGCTACCGGCGGACTTGGAAAGATGATATATGAGAACACGGACTGCATAGATGTGTATGATCCGGATCTCACACTTCACGGACTCAGACTTATCATGGACAAGCAGAAATAAGTCGGATTTTGCAAATTATATATTATTATAGAAGCAATGGAGAAATTTATGGATTTCAGAGATAAATTGATCCTGGCGCCGATGGCTGGTGTATGTGACCAGCCATTTCGTCTTTTATGCAAGGAACAGGGCTGTGATATCCTGTACAGCGAGATGGTGAGCGCCAAGGCAATATATTATAAAAATAAGAACACGAAGCCGCTTCTGGCTATGGATGAGCGGGAGAAGCCATTTGGGCTGCAGCTCTTTGGCTCTGATCCTGAGATCATGGCGGAGATGGCAAAGAGGATAGAGAGCAACGGTTATTCGTTCATAGATGTAAATATGGGCTGCCCTGTGCCGAAGGTGGTCAACAATGGAGAGGGATCTGCGCTGATGAAGGATCCGGTTCTCGTTGGAAGGATAGTCGAGGCCATGGCAAAAGCTATAAGTATACCGCTGACCATCAAGATAAGAAGCGGATTTGATTCAGAGCATATAAATGCGCCTGAGATAGCACATATAGCCCAGGAGAGCGGGGCTGCCGCTGTGGCGGTGCACGGAAGGACAAGGCAGCAGTATTATCAGGGACATGCGGACTGGAGCGTCATAGCCAGGGTGAAGGAGGCGTGCATCATCCCGATCATTGGCAATGGCGATATAAACACTCCTCAGGACATCATAGACATGAGGGCGCAGACGAATTGTGACGGCTTTATGATAGGAAGAGGTGCGAGGGGCAACCCGTGGATATTCCGCGATATGAAATACTACTACGAGCATGGCGAGCTGCCGGACAAGCCTGACATATATGAAGTGAAGGATATGATGCTGAGACATGCGAGACTCATGGTTGAGTTCAAGGGTGAGTACACAGGTATCCATGAGATGAGAAAGCACGTGGCATGGTACTCAGTCGGAATGTATGATTCGGCAAAGCTCAGGAGCAATGTGAACCAGGTTGAGACTTACGAGGAGCTTGAGGAACTGCTCTGTAGATGGGCTGACAGCGCACCTGAAAAAGTCATTGTGAGTTAACATAAAAACAAAAAAATGTAACAGAAAACAAAGAATTTATTAAAAACTCTAAAGTAAAAATATACAAGATGCTGATTTGTTTCAAAAATGTTACGGTACTAAAATGTAAAATATACACAAAAATAGCATTTTAAAATGTTGCATGTTTACATTAACGGAATTAAAGATTTTATGCGAGTTGTGCATGATTTACAAAAATATCCACTTTGCTTGACCTTTCTTTTGACAGAGATTATAATAGCGTCATGAGTTAAATTTTAACGGTTTTGTAACAATTCTGAAACCGTAAAGAAATTAAGGAGAAAAGGTTATGCAAAAGTTTTCAGATTCATCACGTATGAAATCACAGAAACTAATGAAGACATCACTGAAAAGGAACGTAAAGAAGATTAGCATAGGAGCAGTACTCCTGGCAGTTGGATTTTCATCATACGCAGTTATCGCATCAGATGACAGCATGGTTTCATCCAAGGGCAAGGGAGTGTCGATCGCAGCAGCAGGTAATACATTATACGCAGACAACACAGCAGACTATGGAGAGGCAACATCATCAGTTGCACTGGCAGATGGTACTCTGTCAGATGTCAACAAGACTGGTTCAGTAGCCCTCTCAAGCAAGAAGACAGTTAAGAAGACTTCAGCCATAAGCGGTGGAGTTCAGGAGAGCACAACAGAGGCTCGTGCAACAGAGGCTGCACAGCAGGCAGCAGACACAACAAAGTCAGAGCCTACCACACAGATGAAGGTTAAGGATAAGGATAAGTCAGCAGCAGGACTTCCTGACGATCAGATATCAGTTGATCCATCAACAGAGAAGTCAACAGATGGACTTCCTGATGATAAGGTTATCTATGTGAATGGTGAGACATCAGGTACATATCTCGGAACATTCTGGATTACGGCATATTGTCCATGTCCAATCTGCTGCGGTGAGTACAGCAACATGGATAACCCGACAACAGCTTCAGGCGCACCTGCAGTCGAGGGTGTGACATGTGCAGCGCCAAGTAACTTTGCATTTGGTACAGAGCTTATAGTTGATGGTCATACATACACAGTTCAGGACAGAGGTGGAGCTATCAATGGCAATCATCTTGATATCTACTTCTCAAACCATCAGGCAGCTCTTAACTTCGCAACAGGCTACTATGATGTATATGTGAAGTAATAAAAAGCAGAAATTGTATACAGATATATTAAAGACCCGCCGTAAGGCGGGTTTTTAAATGCAGTGAGATAAGTGTTGGGAAAGTGTTGGAAAAGTCGCATGAATGAGGCGGGCTATAGCTTGTTTTTTATAAAATGCTGTGTTATAATGCACACGATTATTTGTAAGAATACAGGTGATTCTTGAGTTTAGTACATAACGAAATGTTTAAATATATTTATTAAGGAGATTGGCAAATGGAACTTATCTACAGAAGCACAAGAAATGCAAATGAGACAGCAACAGCATCACAGGCTATACTTAAGGGACTTGCTAATGAGGGGGGACTCTTTGTACCAGATTCTATACCAGCACTTGATGTGTCTCTGGAAGATCTTGCAAAGATGAACTATCAGCAGGTTGCATACGAGGTTATGAAGCTTATGTTCACAGACTTCACAGAGGCTGAGCTTAAGCATTGTATAGATTCAGCATATGATTCAAAGTTTGATACACCGGTTATAGCACCACTTGTGAATAAGGCAGGAGCATATTATCTTGAGCTTTTCCATGGATCAACAATAGCATTCAAGGATATGGCACTTTCAATCCTTCCATATCTTCTCACAACATCAGCAAAGAAGAATGGCGTAAAGAATGAGATCGTCATCCTCACAGCAACATCAGGTGATACAGGTAAGGCTGCCCTTGCAGGATTTGCAGATGTTCCTGGAACAAAGATCATCGTGTTCTATCCAAAGCACGGTGTAAGCCCAATCCAGGAGAAGCAGATGGTTACACAGAAGGGTGACAATACATTTGTTGTTGGTATCACAGGTAACTTTGATGATGCCCAGACAGGTGTGAAGAAGATGTTCTCAGATGCTGAGCTTGCAAAGTACATGGATGAGAAGGGCTATCAGTTCTCATCAGCAAACTCCATCAACATCGGACGTCTTGTTCCTCAGATGGTATACTATGTATACGCTTACACAAGACTTGTGGCAGACGGAACTATAAAGGCAGGCGACAAGATCAACGTGGATGTTCCAACAGGTAACTTTGGTAATATCCTTGCTGCATACTACGCAAAGGAGATGGGACTTCCAATCGCAAAGTTCATCTGTGCATCAAATGACAACAAGGTTCTGTTTGATTTCTTCCAGACAGGAACATACGATAGAAACAGAGAGTTCATACTCACAACATCACCATCGATGGATATCCTCATTTCAAGCAACCTTGAGAGACTGATATACAAGATTGCTGGCAATGATGCTGAGAAGAACTCAGAGCTTATGAAAGAACTCACAACAGATGGAGTGTACACCATCACAGACGATATGAAGGCAAAGCTTGCTGAGTTCTATGGTGGATATGCAACAGAGGCAGAGACAGCAGCTACCATCAAAAAGGTATATGAGTCAGATGATTATATCATCGATACACATACAGCAGTTGCGGCTACAGTATATGAAAAGTATGTGGCAGAGACAGGAGATAAGACACCTACAGTCATCGCGTCAACAGCAAGCCCATACAAGTTCACAAGAAGCGTTATGAACGCTATAGACGCTGAGTATGATTCCAAGACAGACTTTGAGCTTGTCGACGAGCTTGAGAAGCTCTCAGGTGTAAAGGTACCTCAGGCTATAGAAGATATCAGATCAGCAAAGGTTCTCCACGACACAGTATGTGACAAGGAGGATATGCTTGCAGAGGTTAAGGGATTCCTTAATATCTAAAGCATAGTAAGAGACGTAAGCTGGTATATCTGATAGGAAATAGGCAGATATAATATACGAATAAAGCATAAATACAATATTATAGATTGACAGTTCATTAGTACCATCCTGTCACTAAACAAAACTAGGACATAAGAAGATCAGAATGTCCTATTCTGGTCTTTTTTTGTGGTGAACAGTTGGATGCTTATAGGAGGAGTTATGTATAAGTTAAAGACAAAGGCAAGTTTTGACAGCGCCCATTTTTTGAAAGATTATGATGGCAAATGCAGCAATATCCACGGACACAGATGGACGGTGGAGATCAAGGTCGGTGCGGAGACTCTTGAGAGCGATACACAGAACAGAGGAATGGTGGTTGATTTCTCCAATCTGAAGAAGGATCTGAAGGAGATTGCGGATTACTTTGACCACAGCCTTATCATGGAAACGGGAAGCCTGAAGCAGGCGACGGAGGATGCGCTGCTGGCGGAAAATCTGAGAATCGTGAAGGTTGATTTCAGACCTACTGCTGAGAACTTCGCAAAGTATATATACGATGAGATGGCAGGCCGGGGTTACAAGGTCATAGAGGCAAGTGTGTATGAGACACCAAACAACGTGGCTTCTTATTGTGAGTAAATATATATGATAGGATTCCGGTGATAAGCTGGCAGGTCTAAAAATCTGGAAGATGTGAGAGAATGGAGAATATACACCGGGAGAAAGGAAATACAGTCGTGAGCACATACAGAGTAGTAGAGAGATTTATAAGTATCAACGGTGAGGCTGCAAGAGCCGGAGAACTTGCCGTGTTCATAAGATTTGCGGGATGCAATCTTGATTGCGGTTACTGCGATACCAAGTGGGCAAATGAGGCAGGCGTTCCTTATGAGGAACTCACCGAGGATGAGATCATCGATTATGTCAGAAGAACAAAGGTGAAGAATGTAACCCTGACAGGTGGGGAACCGCTGATACAGAAGGACATAGATAAGTTGCTCCTTGCATTTGAGCTGGAGGATGATGTAAGGGTTGAGATCGAGACAAATGGAAGTGTGGATATCGCAGAGTTCAAGGCTCTTGGGGGAAATGTATCGTACACGCTGGATTACAAATGCCCATCCAGCGGCATGGAGAATGACATGTGCCTTGCAAATTATAACTATATAGACAAGAATGATTCGGTGAAATTTGTGGTCGGTTCACAGGAGGATCTGGAAAAATGTTTTGAGATAGTTAGGGAGTATGCGCTGGATGAGAAGACGAGAGTATTCATCAGTCCTGTGTATGGCAGCATAGATCCTGCGGATATAGTGGATTTTATGATCGAGAACGATATGAATGATGTGAAGCTTCAGTTACAGCTTCACAAGTTCATTTGGAATCCGGAAGAAAGAGGTGTATAAGATGGCGATAGATAAAGAGGCTATAAAGGAGCACGTAAGAGGAATATTGATTGCCCTTGGAGATGATCCTGACAGGGAGGGACTTGTAGAGACTCCTGACAGGGTTGCGCGTATGTACGAGGAAGTATTTGAGGGAATGAACTACACCAATGACGAGCTGGCCGAGATGTTCGGCAAGACATTTGCTGAGGACGGAGTGGCAAGGCAGGCCGGTGACATGGTGTTTGTCAAGGATATAGAGGTGTTCAGCTACTGTGAGCATCACATGGCGCTTATGTACGACATGAAGGTGTCAGTCGCATACATTCCAAATGGAAGAGTGCTCGGACTTTCTAAGATAGCGAGGATTGCGGATATGGTTGCGAAGAGACTTCAGCTCCAGGAGAGGATAGGCTCGGACATAGCCTACGTCATATCCAAGGCTGCGGGAACTGAGGACGTGGCGGTAATGATAGAGGCACATCACAGCTGCATGACGGCAAGGGGCATCAAGAAACCGGGAAGCAAGACCATGACAACCACTCTCAGGGGAAGATTTGAGAGCGACACAGCTCTGCAGAACAAGTTGCTGATGATGTACAATGCGGGAAGATAGTTATCGATACACTGAATTGATAATGGTGAATTGGTTTATACGGGACTGTTATAATGCGGCCTGGAATATCATATTTGATTATATATGGAGGATGAGATTATGCAGAATTTGAAGAATAAGGATGAGGCAGTTGTAGTATTCAGTGGCGGACAGGACAGCACAACGTGTCTGTTGTGGGCACTCAAGAAGTATAAGAAAGTGTACGCCGTATCATTTGACTATGGACAGAGACATGCGTTAGAGCTTGAGTGTGCTAAGGAGATCGCGGACAAATTCGGAGTGGAGCATCACATACTCGACATGAGCCTGTTGAATCAGCTTGCGCCAAATTCACTGACAAGAACAGATATGAAGGTTGACGAAAATGCACCTGAGGAGGGCACGCCGAATTCATTTGTCGATGGAAGAAATATGCTATTTCTTACATTTGTAGCAATATTTGCCAAACAGAGGGGAATATCTGATATAATAACAGGAGTGTCCCAGAGTGACTTCTCAGGATACCCGGACTGCAGGGATATATTTATCAAATCGTTAAATACAACACTTAACCTTGCAATGGACTACGAGTTTGATATAATAACACCATTGATGTGGATCGATAAGATGGAGACATGGAAGATGGCTGATGAGCTGGGCGGACTGGATGTTATCAGAGATATGACACTCACATGTTACAATGGCATCAAGGGCGAGGGCTGCGGACATTGTCCATCATGCAAGCTCCGCAAGAAGGGGTATGATCTGTACATGAAGTACAAGGAGGATCACAAGTAAATAAGCAGTATCAAAGGGAAAGGTTGTGTTATTGAAAGTATGAAGAATATGCTGTTCATCATGAATCCCAAAGCGGGTAGGACTACTCTGAAGAATTCTTTGGTGGATGTGCTGGAAGTGTTCTGCAATAACGATTATGCGGTCAGGACATATCTTACGAAATCGGCAGATGACGCAGAGAGAATTGTTCAGGAGGAAGGTGCAAACTACGATGTGATCGTATGTGCGGGGGGCGATGGAACCCTGGGCAACACAGTTACAGGATATATGAAGAGCGGGATAAGGGTTCCACTTGGATATATTCCGTGTGGCTCCACCAATGACTTTGCAAGGAGCATGGACATACCGAGAGAGACGGTAGAGGCGGCTGAGATGATAGTGAAGGCAGAGCCGTTCTCCATAGATATAGGAAGTCTGAACGACAAGAACTTTGTTTATGTCGCAGCTTTTGGAATGTTCTCAGATACATCATATGCAACGCCGCAGAATATGAAGAATATATTTGGACATGCGGCATATGTATTGCAGGGGATAAAAAGCTTGGCAAATGTACCATCTTACAAGATGAAGGTTACAATAGACGGGGACGAGCAGGAAGGCGAGTTTATATTCGGTATGGTGTCCAACTCGGTATCCGTTGGAGGGTTTAAGAGTATAACCCGAAAAGGAGTTGAGTTCGATGACGGACTTTTTGAGGGAGTACTGATAAGGACAATGAAGACACCGGCTGATCTGGAGAGAGTGGTCAGGGCACTCCTTACAGGTGATGTGAATGAGAGGAGCATGGTTTCATTCAGGGCTCACAGGGTCAAGTTTGATGCAGAGGATCCGGTTGCATGGACATGTGATGGTGAGTTCGGCGGAGAATATAAGGAGACCAAGATACACATCCACAGGAGAGCGATAGATCTTCTGGTCGTTCAGGAAAGCGAACAGGATGAGGTTATAGAATAATAGAATCGAGGATTTTACAATGGGTAAATATTTTGGAACAGATGGATTCAGAGGCGAGGCAAATGTAGACCTTACAGTGGAGCATGCCTATAAGGTTGGAAGATACCTTGGCTACTACTATGGCAAGCAGCATGAGGATGGAAAGGCTCATGTCGTCATCGGAAAGGATACGAGACTTTCAAGCTACATGTTCGAGTATTCTCTGGTTGCGGGACTTACAGCCAGCGGAGCTGATGTATACCTGATGCATGTAACACCTACACCTAGTGTGTCTTATATAGTCCGCACAGGTGATTTTGACTGCGGTATCATGATCTCAGCCAGCCATAACCCATACTATGACAATGGAATCAAAGTAATCAATGGTCAGGGCTACAAGCTTGAGGCTGCCATCGAGAATGAGATCGAGCAGTATATAGACGGTGAGCTTGGCGAGATACCATTTGCAAAGAAGGACAGCATCGGTAAGACCACCGACTACACAATGGGAAGAAACAGATATATAGGTTATCTGCTCACGATTCCTACCAGACCTTTCAAGGGAATGAGAATTGGTCTTGACTGTGCAAATGGTGCGTCATATCTGGTTGCAAAGTCGGTGTATGACGCTCTCGGAGCAAAGACATATGTCATCAACAATGAACCAAATGGAACAAACATCAACACGGACTGTGGTTCAACACACATTGAAAAGCTTCAGGCATTTGTCAAGGAGAAGGGACTTGATGTGGGATTTGCATTTGACGGTGATGCGGACAGGTGTCTTGCAGTGGACGACAAGGGCGAGATCGTGGATGGAGACAAGATACTCTATGTCTGCGGTCGTTATCTGAAGGATAAGGGCGAGCTGAACAACAATACCATCGTCACAACTATCATGTCCAACCTTGGACTTTACAAAGCACTTGACAAGAAGGGCATCAACTATGAGAAGACGGCAGTCGGTGACAAGTACGTGTTCGAAAATATGATGGAGCATGGACATTCCATCGGCGGCGAGCAGTCAGGACATATCATCTTCTCCAAGTATGCAACAACCGGTGACGGTGTCCTCACCTCACTGATGATCATGGAGACTATACTTGGACGTAAGGTCAAGCTCTCAGAGCTGTTCCACAGCCTGACGATATATCCACAGCTCCTTGTGAATGTCAAAGTTTCAAGCAAGGATGCAGTCATGAACGATGCTGATGTGCTGAAATTGAACGATGAGATAGCAGCAGAGCTTGGAGACGACGGAAGACTTCTTCTCAGACAGAGCGGTACAGAGCCTGTCATCAGAGTTATGGTCGAGGCAGCCACAGATGAGCTGTGTGAGAAGTATGTATACAAGATGGTGGATCTCATAAAGGCAAAGGGATACGCAGTGGAGTAGAGAGTGGTATAAAAGCTCAAAAGATACAAAGTACGTAAAATTTGTATCTTTTGGGCTTTTTTCAATTCCAGGTGGAAGCCGGAAGGACTATGTGGTAACCTGCCGCGTCAGGAGAGAAGCACAGCGCGACCGGTGAGGCGAGGTTGTGACAGAGAGATGTGGATTTTCTCAAGTTTAAATAGATAAATACTTGCGAAACATACTGCTGTTGGTGAAAATGCATGAAAAAAGTGGGGTATAATCCTAAAAATGATAGAATTTATCTGTTGACATGTTGTGGTAAAACAGATAAAGTTTTATGTGGTGAAAGATATGACTGTTACCAGACATACGATGAGAATTATGTGGCCGTGACAGTTACAATAATATAACATGAGAGGCATATATTTATGAACGAATGTTTAAGATCCCATTATTATGACGAGGACGAGATGCACGAGATGCACGAGGAGTGCGGAGTCTTCGGTATCTATGATTTCGATGGAAATGATGTGGCGAACACGATCTATTATGGTCTGTTTGCATTGCAGCACCGTGGGCAGGAGAGCTGCGGTATAGCGGTGTCAGACACTGCTGGTCCTAAGGGCAAGGTCAGCTCCTTAAAGGGCATGGGTCTTGTGAATGAGGTGTACACACCTGATTCACTGAGCAAGCTAAAGGGAAATATCGGTGTGGGTCATGTGAGATATTCAACAGCCGGTGCCAGCACTATAGAGAATGCACAGCCACTGGTTCTCAATTATGTAAAGGGAACTCTGGGACTTGCACACAACGGCAATCTGGTAAATGCTCCTGAGCTTAGACGTGAGCTGGAACTCACAGGCGCTATATTCCAGACTACAATTGATTCTGAGGTAATAGCTTACCATATAGCCAGGGAGAGAGTTAAGTGCGGTTCCGTTGAGGAGGCTGTCACTAGAGCTCTCAAGAAAGTAAGGGGATCATATTCACTTGTCATCATGAGTCCTAGAAAGCTTATTGGAGCCAGAGATCCATTTGGTTTCAGACCGCTTTGTATAGGAAAGCGTGATAACGCATACATACTGGCATCTGAGAGCTGTGCGCTCGATACAATAGGTGCCGAATTTGTCAGGGATGTGGAGCCTGGAGAGGTTGTAACCATATCACCTGAGTATGGAATCCAGTCGTACAAGAACATGTGCCAGGAGCAGCATGCAAGATGTATATTTGAGTATATATACTTTGCGAGACTTGATTCAGTCATAGATGGAATGTCTGTGTACGATTCGCGTATCACAGCCGGAAGATGCCTTGCAAAGGACAGCCCGGTTGACGCTGATGTGGTAGTTGGCGTTCCTGAATCGGGAAATGCGGCGGCTATGGGTTACTCACTTGAATCGGGTATTCCATATGGAACGGCATTTGTCAAGAATGGATATGTGGGAAGAACATTCATAAAGCCACAGCAGAGCCAGAGAGAGTCCAGCGTGCGTGTCAAGCTGAACGTCCTTAAGGAGGCTGTAAATGGCAAGCGTGTCATAATGATAGATGACTCTATAGTTCGTGGAACTACGAGTGACAGAATAGTTGGCATGCTCAGGGAGGCAGGAGCGACTGAGGTCCATGTAAGGATCAGTTCACCTCCATTCCTGTATCCATGCTACTTTGGAACTGACATTCCGGACAGAGAGCAGCTCATAGCATACAACAGGTCTGTGGATGATATATGCAAGATCATAGGTGCCGATTCTCTGGCGTACCTGAAGATGGAGAGGCTTCCGGAGCTCTCAGGCGGAAGACAGTACTGCCATGGATGCTTCAGCGGCCAATATCCTATGAAACCGCCTACAGAGGACATCAGAGGCGACCACGAGAATTTCAAGAGAGGATCGGAGTCACATATTATATCATGAGGAGGGGCCCGCATAAGCGGGAGGAGTCCTGGTGATAGCGCACGAAAGTGCGCACTTGTCGGAAGACAAGATATGAGGAGGGACCCGCGTAAGCGGGAGGAGTCCTGGTGATAGCGCACGAAAGTGCGCACTTGTTGCAAGACAAAAATTGTAAAAATTCGGAATCATATCAGCGGAAAAGCAGATATTGATTCCGAATTTCTGGTTTATGCAAAAAAAGCATGGAAATAATCTGAAACCCATGTATAATAGTTGTGTGATAAGATATAAAAGCATTTGTCAGCTGGCAGATGCGGGAGACTACAGGAAGAAAGAGGTAAAGACATGAGTAAGGACAAGTACGAAAGCCCACTGTGTGAAAGATACGCTAGTAAGGAAATGCAGTATATTTTCTCACCTGATATGAAGTTTAAGACATGGAGAAAGCTGTGGATAGCTCTTGCTGAGACAGAGAAGGAGCTTGGTCTCAAGGACGAGAACGGCAATCCAAGAATCACAGATGAGCAGATCGAGGAGCTCAAGGCTCACGCTGATGACATCAACTATGATGTTGCCAGAGAGAGAGAAAAGCTGGTTCGTCACGACGTAATGAGCCACGTATATGCATACGGTGTTCAGTGCCCTAAGGCAGCAGGAATAATCCACCTTGGAGCAACAAGCTGCTATGTAGGCGATAACACAGATGTTATCGTTATGACAGAGGCATTAAAGCTTGTCAGAAAGAAACTCATCAATGTTATAAATGAGCTGGCAAAGTTCGCAGATCAGTACAAGGATCTCCCAACTCTTGCATTTACACATTTCCAGCCTGCACAGCCAACGACAGTCGGCAAGCGTGCAACACTCTGGATGCAGGAGCTGCTCCTTGACCTCTCTGATATAGAGTACATGATCAGCCAGCAGAAGCTTCTCGGATCAAAGGGAACAACTGGAACACAGGCAAGTTTCCTTGAGCTCTTCGGAGGAGATCACGAGACAGTGAGAAAGATAGATGGAAAGATCGCTGAGAAGATGGGATTTGCTGAGTGCTATCCTGTATCAGGCCAGACATATTCAAGAAAGGTCGACTCAAGAGTTCTTAATGTGCTCTCAGGCATCGCACAGAGTGCACACAAGTTCTCAAATGATATCAGACTTCTCCAGCACTTAAAGCAGATAGAGGAGCCATTTGAGAAGAACCAGATCGGTTCATCAGCTATGGCATACAAGAGAAATCCAATGAGAAGTGAGAGAATCGCATCACTTGCCAATTATGTAATGTGCGACGCGCTCAATCCTGCTATCACAGCCGCAACACAGTGGTTTGAGAGAACACTGGATGACTCAGCAAATAAGCGTATCTCAGTTCCAGAGGCATTCCTCGCAGTTGATGGAATCCTTGATCTGTACCTGAACGTTGTTGATGGTCTTGTGGTATATGACAAGGTTATCTATCAGTGCTTCATGAAGGAGATTCCATTCATGGCAACAGAGAATATCATGATGGATGCTGTTAAGCGTGGCGGCAACCGTCAGGAGCTTCATGAGAAGATCAGAGAGTACTCAATGCTTGCTGGTGAGCAGGTCAAGAAGTACGGAAGAGAGAATGATCTCGTTGACCGTATCGCAGCAGACCCTGATTTTGGTATGACAAAGGAGGAGATCGTATCTATCCTTGAGCCAAAGAACTTCGTAGGTCGTGCTCCTGAGCAGACAAGAGAGTTCCTTGCAGAGGTCATTCAGCCTATCCTCGATGAGAACAAGGATATCCTCGGTGTTACTGCGGAGATCAATGTATAAAGATCTGAATTAAAATGTATATAGAGTAAATAAGACGCTGGCGCATTTACGCTGGTGGTATGTCCGCTTAATATTGGATATATCCCAAGGTTTATGTGCTGGCGCTTTTTGTATTCAAATTTATAAGTGATTGTGCCAATATGGTTAGGAAAAAATAACTAGAGAAGACTAAATTTACTTAAGTTATCTTTTGATATAGTAATGATAGTTATTGAATAGCCTTGGAATGATATAGTATAATATTATCAATAATAATTGGAGGTTGATAGTATGCCAGAAATATCACTGTTTTATGGAATCAGAATAACTATGTATTATGATGATCATAATCCGCCACATTTTCATGCAGAATATAACGGAAATAAAGCTATAATAGATATAAATGAAGCACGGGTTATAAAAGGTGCATTGCCTTCAAGGCAGTTAAAGCTCATACTTGCATGGTGCGTAATTCATCAAGATGAGTTAATGCAGAATTGGGAATTATCGAAGGATGGTTTGCCATTAAACAGAATAAATCCATTGATTTAAAAATTTATATACTATACAGAGAGGGGGAATTGGCATGATATATGATATAGTGCAAGTGGTTCCATTTGATGATTATACAGTATATGTGTATTTTGAGGATGGCAAAATTGTATGTTATGACGCAAAACCACTACTGGATAAGAAAGTGTTTGAACCGCTTAGAGACAAAGATTTCTTTTTGAATTCATGTACAATTTTGAATGGAACTTTGGCATGGGATGTGACAGGAACGAGGGATACATCAAAATGTCTGGATATTGATCCGGATACGTTATATGAATTGGAAAATGTAAAAGATAAAATAGCATAACATAAATCGGTATACAGTAAACTATAAATAGCTGGTGTATGGACGAAACGTCTGTGCGCCAGTTTTTTTGTGCAGACAATAATACAGAGTTTGTATATGCACAGGATTTGGGTGGCTGTCGGGGCAACTATGAAAAAACTGATCAGCGTGATATAATGAGCATTGTTCGATGTATTTATGAAATATAAGGGGATATATTATTATGATGAAACTGACAAAGGAAGAACAGCACAGGCAGTGCATAAAAGAGATCAAAGCGACGCTGCTTGTGGTATTTATATGTTTTTTATGGCATGTGCTAACCGCGTTCCTGCTAAATGGCACCGGGTGGACGGTGTTCCATATGCCGGCGTGGTTGGTGGTCTCGGTGCTTGGAACAGTGGTGCTTGCGGTGATCGGGGTATTTTGGCTGCTTAAGTTTGTGTTCGTAGATTTCCAATATGAAGAGGATGAGAGTGAGGGTGAAAATGAACAGTAATCAGATATTGATCTTATCGGTTTTTCTCGGATATCTGTTATTCAATATTGTGGTGAGCTTTGTCTACAGCAGAAGGGCGGAGAAAAGTCTGCACACAACGTCCGAGAAGAAGTATTTCATAGGCGGAAGAAATATGAACGGAATCGTCCTAGCCATGACGATCATGGCGACATACACTTCCGCAAGTTCATTTATATCAGGGCCGGGTGCAGCGGGTCTTACATATGGATATGCACAGGCGTGGATAGCTGCTATACAGGTCCCGGTCACATTTCTGGTGCTCGGTGTGCTTGGAAATAAGCTGGCGATAGTGTCCAGACGAACGGGCGCTGTGACAGTGGTGGGCTACTTCAAGGCGAGATACAAGAGCGATGCGCTGGTGGTCATCACGAGCCTTGGACTTATAGTTTTCTTCATAGCACAGATGATAAGCCAGTTTACAGGCGGGGCCACACTTATAGCATCCATAACGGGAATGGATCATGTGACTTCACTTTTGATATTTGGCACAGTCGTGATATTGTACACAGCTATTGGCGGATTCAGTGCGGTTGTCATAACTGACACGATTCAGGGAATAGTAATGTGTATCGGAACATTCCTGTTTATATTCTTTGTCTTAAGGAGCGGGGGCGGTCTTGCCGCGATAGATGCCGGTCTTCAGACAAATCTGCCGGAGGTGTACGATGACATTTTCTCAAAATACACGCCAGGAGGGCTGCTCAGCTATTGGGTGCTTGTGGGATTTGGAACGCTGGGGCTTCCCCAGACTGCTGTGCGCGCCATGGGATTTAAGGATACGAAGAGCATGCACAGAGCGATGTGGATCGGAGTTCTCACATGCAGCTTTGTGATCGTGGGAATGCATCTTGCAGGAACATGGGCTGGCGCACTTGTCGATACGGACAATCTTCCAACTTCGGATTATTTTATACCATATATAGTACAGAAGATCATGCCGCCTGGAATAGCAGCGATATTCCTCGCAGCGCCGATGGCAGCAGTCATGTCGACAGCGGATTCGCTCCTCATACTTGCCACAGCAGCTATAGTGAAAGATCTGTGGAAGAATTACGTGGTGGGTGATGATCCGGTGAAAAATGAGAAATACGACAAGAATGTCAAGCTGGTGAGCACGATACTTACGATGTTGCTCGGCGTGGTGGTGATGGTTCTCACGATCAATCCGCCGGATATAATTTTCATGCTCAACATGTTTGCATTTGGCGGACTTGAATGCACATTCTTCTGGCCCCTTGTGGGAGGCCTGTTCTGGAAGAAGGGAACTAAGCAGGCGGCGGTGTGCAGCAGCGTAGGCGCGATCGCGACATATATATTTGCAACGTATTTTATCAAGATCGCCGGGATAAATGCGGTCGTGTGGGGACTGATGGTAGGTGCGGTGCTGTACTTTGGAATTGGATTTGTAACGGGAAGAAAAGGACTTGATCCGGATATTCTGGACAAGTGCTTTTGATATGTGCGCAGGATGTATGAACTTGAAAATAGAGTTGAAAGGTAAAACTAAGCATGAATGAGATAAACGACAACAAAAAAGCTATGTCCGAGGATGTGAAACAGGCGCTGATAAGGTTTAACAAGGACAACATCTATGTCCAGAACCTGAAGATAGAGCTGGTCGATATGAGCCTTGGATATGTGAAGGGCAAGATGATGGTCACAGAGGATGTCCTGAATCCATATGGTTCTGTGCATGGTGGATGCCTGTACTCACTTGCGGATATAGTGAGCGGGATCGCAGCATGTACCTACGGAAAGTTTTCTTCAACTATAGATGGAACCATGACATATATAGCTCCGGCTATGAACACGGAGTATCTCATCTGTGAGGGAATCGAGATCCGCCAGGGCAAGAAGGTGTCACTGTACGAGGCAAATATTTACGATGACAAGGGACAGCTTGTAGACAAGGCAAGGTTCTCATTCTACATGATGAACCGTTCTGTTGTGGAATAGATGGGAGATGTAAGGCAAGGTGAAATATACAAATGTTATCTCAGGAAAGTTCGTAGACAGGCCAAACAGGTTCACAGCCCATGTGGAGATAGACGGAGTTACAGAGACCGTGCACGTAAAGAACACAGGGAGGCTTAGCAGTTTGCTGATACCGGGGAACACGGTCAGCCTTGAGAAGTCTGCAAATCCAAAACGCAAGACGAAATACGATCTCATAGCGGTGGAGGATCCAAAGCTTGGCTGGGTGAACGTGGACAGTCAGGTGCCGAATAAGGTGGTTTTGGAATGGCTTAAAACTAAGGATTATGACTTTATAAAGCCGGAGTATGTATACGGGGATTCCAGGATTGATTTCTATATGGAAAAGGATGGCACGAAGTATCTCATGGAGGTCAAGGGCTGCACTCAGGAGATCGATGGGATAGGATATTTCCCGGATGCACCCACCGACAGGGGAGTCAGGCATTTGCGGGAGCTGATGAAGGCGGTCTCCGAGGGATATAAATGTTATGTTGCATTTGTCATTCCGATGACAGGGATAACTGAGGTCAGGCCAAATGCGGAAATACACAGGGAGTTCGCTGAGACTTTCTATGAGGCGAAGGCGGTTGGCGTGGAGGTGTTAAATCTCACGTGCCGGGTTACACGGGATGAGCTGGAGATAGTGGAGCGTTGGATTCCAGATCGTGGATGAGAATGATGAGGAATATATAATGGTTTGCAGGCTGTCGTAGATGAGGAGTGTTTTAGCAGATATAAGCAGCTTTGGTAAGAAATAGGTGATAACAGATAAATAGATTAGTCTACGAAGCGTAGAACCCGCATAGATTCACCATATTCTACGTCTCGTGGGTGTGATTTGCAATAAAAAGGGGAGATAATTGAGCCAGAAAGGAGGAAAACATATGGACCAGATTAAAATTGGACGATTCATCGCTGATGAGAGAAAGAGAAAGGGATATACTCAAAAACAGCTTTCTGAAAAACTTGGAATCAGCGATAAAACAATTTCAAAATGGGAACGAGGAAATGGTTTTCCGGAAGTTTCATTACTGTTGCCGTTATGTGATGAATTAGAGATAACAGTGAATGAATTACTATCTGGCGAAAGAGTATCTGAAGATGATTATCGAAAGAAAGCTGAGGTTAATATGGTGAATTTAGTTAGAGAGGCACAGGAAAGCAAAAAGAAAATTATTTTGTCTGCAATGGTCGCGACACTTACGATAGTTGCGGCATTTCCATTGTTTTTATTGTCAGGAATTCTGGAGATGGAGAATTGGCTGAGGGTTCTGCTTATCGCAATAGGGTTAGTAGTGGTATGTGGTGGAATAGTGATTGCGTGTATTCTTGATAGAGAGGCAGGAGCATTTGAATGCCCTGATTGCAACACAAGGTTTGTTCCGGATATGAAGTCATATGTAATGGGAGCACATACATTAACAAAGCGTAAATTAGTTTGTCCTCATTGTGGTGCACATAGATATTGCAAAAAGGTGCTTACAAAATAGATTTAAGGAGAGGTCATGGAGATAAAAAAGATTGATGAAGAATTTTCAGTGTGTCAAGTGGAGGATTACACATATGTGAATCTCGATTCTGAGTATTGTTTTATAGGGAAAACTGATGAGGAAAAGTCTCTGGTATGCCCGGTGAGTGAAGTGCCGGCAAATGTTATAAAGCGTGATGACGGCTGGATGGCCTTCCGCATTCAGGGCGTATTGGACTTTTCTTTGATCGGGATTCTGGCAAAAATCGCATCTGTTCTGGCGGATAACGGAATTTCGATATTTGCAGTATCCACATACAATACGGATTATGTTATGGTGAAGAAGGAGAATTTTCAAGATGCACTTGAAGTTCTGGCGGCAGCAGGGTATGAAATTGTGGATTGAGAGTTGATAAACCGAAACTTAAAACCGGGATGAGAATCATGGAGAAATGTAAATGGATTATGCCTTATTACAAAAAATATACAATATCAAGTCATTTGTAGGATATACAGATGAGGAGATAAAAGAGCTGAGAGCGGGATTTGAGAGCATCCCACATACGCTATATGAGATATGGAAGAAATGTGGTAAAACAAGCGAGCTGTTTGATCATAGCAATGATCCCTGGATTACTCTTGATTTTCAGCGCAGGTATAAATGGACAAGGAAGACAAAAGGATATTTTTATATCTTGAATGAGAATCAAGGCGTATATCAGGTCGCGATCAGAAGGGCTGATATGGCTGAGGATGATCCACCTGTGTATGTTGTGGAAACTGATGAGGATGGCACTGTAAATGAGATCGGCCAGGCAGAAAGTAGTTTGTCTGCATTTATGATGGGAATGTTGATATATGAGGCGGCAATATCCTGTTTTGAGTTTTGCGCAGAGGATATTATCTGGTATGATGATGGTGACATTGAAAAGATAGATGGCATATTAAATAAATATCCGTATCATGTTTATAACTGGTATTCTGACAGAATTGATCTATACACGAAAACTGATGAAGAGATCTTGTTTGTTATGCAGGGAGATTCTCCGAATGGTACATATTCAGCACGGACAGAAACGGCATATAAGGAGATTGACAGACTGATAGGTGGTATTGGGGAAAGATAAAGTAATTATACTGATGTGAAGGATGGGATAAAGAAATGGCAACTATAAAAATGGGAAAATTGGTCGAGGTTGATATCAGAAAGTTATGGGGACATGAACAGTATGATTTTTCAAATTGGCTTGCGGATAAAGAGAACCTTGAATTACTAAACGAGACAATAGGATTAACGCTAAGTGAAGTTGAAAAAGAAGTTTATGTAGGTGCATATAGATGTGACTTGGTAGGGAAAGATGAGGTTACAGGAGAAAAAGTAATCATTGAAAATCAGCTTGAAGCATCAAATCACGATCATCTTGGCAAAATTATTACATATGCTTCCGGGTTGGATGCAAATGTTATTGTATGGATTGTTAAGGAGGCTCGTGAGGAGCATAGAAGTGCTATAGAGTGGCTTAATAATAATACTGCCACGAATATCAATTTTTTCCTGATTGAGGTGCATGCATATCAAATTGGAGATTCACTTTATGCACCAAAGTTTGAAGTGGTTGAAAAACCAAATGGATTTATAAAGAATGCCAAAACTCAATCTGGATCAGGTGAATATAATAGATCACAATCAGAAAGGCTGGAATTCTGGAATAGATTTAACGAAATAGTTGCGGAAAGAGGAAAGCCATTCAATGTCAGAAAAGCATCCACGGATCATTGGTATGATATAGCTATAGGGGTAAGTGGGTGTCATGTTGCATTAAATCTTGTAAATAAGGACAGTTGTGTTGTGATTGAGTTGTATATAAATGATGATAAAGAATTGTTCGATCATTTAGAATTGTCGAGAACAGAGATAGAGTCTAAGTTAGGATTAAAGTTAGATTGGCAAAGACTGGATGACAAAAAAGCCTCACGTATCATGTACAGGTTACCTGGATTAAATTTCGACGACCATTCAAATTATGATTATTTAATGAATGAAATGATAGACAAAGCAGTGTTGTTTGTTAAGGTATTCAAGAGATACATAAAATAAGCACAAAGATTAAGGAGCGTGGATTATGAGTAAGAATGAAATTGCTACCATAGATCATGTATTCCTGGAAAGCGTTTCTGATGTATTGTAACAAGCAAGGAAGAATGCTAAAACGGCAGTTAATCTCACTATGGTATATGCCTATTATGAAATTGGCAGAATAATCGTAGAGGAAGAACAGCGCGGAGAACGGAGAGCAGCATATGGACAGCAACTCTTGAAGGGATTATCTGATTATTTAACACAGAATTTTGGAAAAGGATTTTCTGTTGGAAATTTAAAAAATATTCGTCAATTTTATAAGGTTTATTCTGCGGATCAAATTGGCGAAACAGTGTTTAGCCAATTCAAGGATCTTCCATCGATTAACACGGGAAGAAAATTTTATCTTAGTTGGTCACATTACTTGAAATTGATGCGAATAGAAGATGTTGATGAGAGGCATTTTTATGAAATTGAAGCTGTAAAGAATGACTGGAGCTTGCGTGAATTAGAGAGACAGTTCGATAGTGCTCTGTATCACAGAATTTTACTTAGTACTGATAAAGATAAGATTCAGAGACTATCTGTGGAGGGACAGATAATAGAGAAATCTTCTGATTTGGTTAAAGATCCTTATGTTTTAGAATTTTTGGGGCTGGAGGATAAAAGTGAGTATTCAGAGAATGAACTGGAAACGAGGTTGATCAATAATCTGCAGTCATTTCTTCTAGAGTTGGGCACTGGATATACTTTTGTAGCCAGACAGAAAAGATTTACTTTTAATGAAGAACATTTCAGGGTAGATTTAGTGTTTTATAATAGAATGTTACGATGCTTTGTTCTTTTTGATTTAAAGATAGGTTCGCTGAAACACCAAGATTTAGGACAGATGCAGATGTATGTGAATTACTATGATCGTTATGAAAAGCAGGAGGATGAAAATCCTACTATAGGAGTTCTACTTTGCCAAGACAAGGACGATTCTATGGTGGAATTGACTCTTCCAAAGGATTCAAATATATTTGCGTCGAAGTATCAGCTTTATTTACCAGATAAAAAGCTACTACAGGATAAACTGGGCGAATGGGTAAAAGAATGTGATGCAGATAAATGCACAAAATAGAAACGAGGTTCAAAAGGAGCAGATTATGGTAGAGATACTATTTGGAGAAAGCTCGGCAGGCTCCATGAAAGCGGCAAAATGCGAGAATGTGGAATATAAGAATGGCCAGTCACTGTGGATACAGGGTTATTCTGATGAGGTGATCTGCCTTGGTTTCATGCTGGACATGGGCTACATCGGCGAGGTAGTTGACAGTCAGTACCGCAAGGATTTTATCTACTCAATGTATGCTAAGAACCAGTGGGAGCAGGACGAGGAATATGACAATGAACTTAAGAAACTTGGTGATGTGTATGCTGGGGAACTGGTAAGGCTTATAAGATTTCTTGAGGGTGGTGAGCCGGTAAGAATATGGTACAGTGACGCTCCATATTCAAGGTGTGGATTTTATCATGTATGCAGCATCCTGAAGAACTATCCAAATGAAGTGACTGTTGTCACGCAGCCAGAGCATGTTGTGAAGAAAAACGTCATAGTGTCGTATCATAGCTGGAACGAGGTGGCGGCGGAGGAATTCGCTGGGTTCCTCGGAAATGAGAGGAAACTCACATCAGATGAGATAAGAATGTATGCGGAGATATGGGGCGAGCTTGTCCTTGAAAATGCACCGCTCAGGGCTGTGGTAAACGGAACTGTGCTCAGTGTGTCAGAGGATTTCTACGATTTTATTATTTGGAACAGGCTGACTGAAAAGCCTGTTAAGGAGTGCAGGCTGATCGGAGATATTCTAGGACAGGTTCCGATTGGAATCGGCGACTGGTGGTATGCGGCGAGGATAGAACATTTCATCAGGCAGGGCAAGATAAAGGTTGTGGAGGATTCGGAGAATAAGTATGCACGTTTGATAAAAGGGTATTTGTAGAATGGAGACTGAGAATAGCGTGGATAAAGAAAAATCCAATAAAAATGTATCCGTTTGCTCTGTGCAAAAAAGCAGAAAAGCATCCCGAAAAACAAGGACAATTTATGATCGGGGTAAAGAAGGTTGCTGAATCAGAAGTAGCTGTGCTGATGGATATGCTGGGGGATCTCCCTATGACACATATTTTTCAGGAAGATGGTTTATATCTTGATGGAGTAGTACAGGGGATAAGGGCCTTTGGAGATAACCCCAAGGCGGTCTCAAAGGAAGTATTTTATCGCGATGCGGCAAAAATAAATGGTTTGTCAACCAAACAAAGAGAGTTCTTTGAGAATTTCTATCTTAAAATAGAAGAAATTATAGAGGGTAGGGAATAAAAGATATTACGTGTTGGATATTATAATAAATGGAGTGTTGAGGGCGAGATGTCAGCAGTCTGGATGATGTTCAAATATATAGTGGCTTTTCCTCTCGGGTCATGTTAGAATCACATGTATATGCAAATAAATGTGGAAGGAAAGATTACGGGGATTAGTTCCAGGTAAAATATGGTGAAGGTATATGGAAGATATGAAGAATGGTAAGCGAAGTTCATTTTCGGGCAAGCTGGGGTACGTGCTGGCGGCGGCAGGTGCATCTGTGGGCCTTGGAAATATATGGAGATTTCCTTATCTTGCGGCAAAGTACGGCGGAGGAATTTTCCTCATAATATACATCGTGCTTGCACTTACATTTGGCTATACGATGATAGTTGCGGAGACGGCAATCGGACGAATGACGAGAAAGAGTCCGGTTGGAGCATTCAAATCATTTGGAAAGAAGAAATGGCTGTCGTTTGGCGGCTGGATAAATGCCGTTATACCTGTGCTTATAGTGCCGTACTATTCGGTTATCGGCGGCTGGGTAATCAAATATCTGGTGGAGTATTTCAGAGGAAATGCAAAGCTGCTGGCTGAGGATGGATATTTCACCGATTTCATATCGAATGGTGTGTCAACGGAGCTGTGTTTCGTGGCGTTCTGCGCATTTACACTTATCATTATATTTGCCGGTGTGCAGAATGGAATAGAGAGGGTATCCAAGATCATGATGCCTATACTGATCGTTCTGTCTGTCATAATTGCGGTATATTCCGTGACAAGACCAGGCGCACTTGCGGGAGTAAAATACTTCCTTGTGCCAAATGTGAAGAACTTCTCGTGGATGACAGTGGTTTCTGCCATGGGGCAGATGTTCTACTCGCTTTCCATTGCCATGGGAATACTCATAACATTTGGCTCTTACATGAAGAAAGATACGGCGATAGAGGATTCGACCAGAAATGTAGAGATATTTGACACTGGTATAGCGATCATGGCGGGACTTATGATAATCCCGGCGGTATTTGCATTCTCTGGGGGAGATCCGGGTACCCTTCAGGCCGGACCATCACTGATGTTTATCACTATTCCAAAGGTATTCCAGAACATGGGATTTGGAACTGTCATAGGAATCGTGTTCTTCCTGCTCGTACTATTTGCTGCTGTCACAAGCTCCATAGCACTTACTGAGAGTGCAGTGTCAACATTTGAGGATGAACTTGGATGGGGAAGAAAGAAGGCAACGGTGCTTGTGGGAGTTATCATGCTTGCGCTTGGAAGTCTGTCATCCCTGGGATATGGTCCGCTGGCAGGAATCAAGATCATAGGCATGCAATTCCTTGACCTGTTCGACTTCCTCACCAATTCGGTGATGATGCCTATAGCGGCACTCCTCACAAGCCTGTTTGTGTCAAGGGTAGTTGGAATAGATAAGATAGAGGAGGAGATAATTCACGGCGAGAGTGCCTTCAGGAGAAAGAAGGTATTTGTAGTCATGATCAAATATCTCTGTCCTGTATTTGCCATCATTATCCTGCTCAGCTCTGTTGCAAATGCACTTGGCTGGATAAAGATGTAGACATGTATATAGATAATAAAGCCGCCCTGTCTGATACGTTATATGTATTAGACAGGGCGGTTTGTTATGTTCAGTATTTCTAGTTCTTTGTTGCGATGGCATTCAGATCTGGACTGACACTCTTGTTAGTTTAATTGGCTGTAGCTTGGAACTCGCTGACCTCATCCTGGCAGTCCGTCATAGTGCGCTCAATGGACTTAAGTGATTCATTTGTCTGAGCCACGGATTCGCTGACCTCATCCTGGCAGTCTGTCATAGTGCGTTCGATGGACTTAAGCGATTTTTTTGTCTGAGCTATGTCAGCTGGATTGTAGCTGACCATCTCGTCATCTTGTCCGTCTATGGATTTGGAGTATTTGGCTCCGTTCTTGATATCCTCCAGAATGCCCTCGTACATGGCGATCGTCTCATTTACTCTATCCTGTGTCCACACATATTTTTTGCCACCGGATATATATGAACTACCGATGATACTTTTGAGCTCGACTTTTTCGTTCTCAAGCCATGCCTTATACTCGTCGTATGTCCACCACTCAATATCAGGAGTTGGGAACTTTTCTTCAAACTCGGCGTCGGTCATGGCTTCAAATGTCTTTCCATTATCAAAGCTGTAATATGTCTTGCCGTCATCCGGATTTATATAGGACATTATTGTCTCCGTATCAACCGTGTCTGAAAAAGTGGTATTGGTAGTATCTGTAGCTTCGGTGACCGTACTGGATTCATCGCCCTTGGCCGATGTTGCAAATACTGTCACTGTTCCGGTGACTAAGACCATCGCTACAGCGAATGATATGATAGTCGTCTTTTTTGTTTTCATAATTGCTGTTATCCTTTCTTCGATTGCGTTTCTGCTAAAGTGGTTGCAGAGTGGCATAAAACCGCCCTTTGTCTCCTCCATACTGATCAGAGCCTTTGCGTAGGACGCCCTGCTTGTGCCTCCGAAATGGTGAATCACAGCCTCGTCGCAGGATAGCTCTATGTCTCTGTTGGCGAGAAAGTACATAATCCATACCAGAGGGTTAAACCAGTGTATGCAGACCGTGGTGATCAGCAGAAACTTGGTAACTGTGTCAAATCTTCTAATATGTATAAATTCATGTTCCAACACGTAACACAGGGTATCTTCATTTTCCCAGTCAGTTTTCTTGGGCATAAGAATCACTGGATGCCACACGCCAAATGTAAGCGGTGCCGAGATCAGATCTGACTGTCGTATGGACAGCTTGCGTTTTAAATTGTGAGTCTCCAGCCATCTGCGTGCAAATGCATTTTCAACTGGTAATGATGTCTGAAATTCCCTGTAGCATCTGATATATGCCGAGATAAAAAATACCGCGCAGAGAACAAGTCCTGCCACCCAGATGATATCCCACGCTGAAATCGTGAGAGCAGGAATCTGAGATTGAGGTGCCTGGGTGGAGACAGGCCCTTGTGTATTGATCGGCATGAATCTGACAGCCGGTGTTTCATTTATGTCAGAGACTGTTTTCTTTCCCAGCAGAGAATAGATGCTAAACTTAGATGGACATGAAAATGGTATTAGCAGCCTGATGATCGTGATTCCCCACAGTATCAGGAATGTCTTTTTAGGCAATCGGTTAATTGCCAGAGCGCGAATGACTGTGATCACCATGATCATGACAGCACCGGCAACGCTCATTTGCAGTAAGCTCATATTCATCACCTCACTCCAAATCGTTGACGATCTGTTTTAGTTTTGCAATCTCCTCAGGAGAAAGCTTCTTTCTGCCGAGAAGAGCGGCAAATAGTTTGTCGGCAGATCCGTCGTAGACCTTATTGATAAGTTCAGTTGTCTCGGCCTCCTGTACCTCCTCCTTTGGTATTATGGCGTGGCACATGAAATTAGGCTCAGAGCGTTCAATTGCTCCTTTTTTGATGCACCTCTTGATCAACGTATATGTAGTGTTCATGTTCCAGCCAATTTCTTCTTTCAGGACATCGGAGATATGTTTGGCAGTTGTGTCGCCCTCGTCCCAGAGGACTCCCATCACCTTAAGTTCTGAATCAAAAAGTTTTATATCCATATGTGTTCTCCTTTGCAAACTACTGCAGTAGTATTATGCCTTTATAATACTTTTCAGCTAATAAAATGTCAATACTACTGGAGTAGTTTGAATTAAAATTAATATTTGTAGCATGGCGTGACTGATTCTGGCAGGTGATAAGATTTTGAAAGTTGACAGGATTTCTGTCCGGTTTTTATAATAATGTTTATGAGTACATGAAAGAAGGATTTTACATATGGATATAAAGAAAGTTGCTATTTTAGGAGCCGGAGCTGTAGGCTCTTATATGATATGGGGACTCTCAGAAAGAGATGACATAGAGCTTGGAGTTATAGCCGAAGGCGAGCGTCAGGCTGTTTGATGGAACAGGACTTCACTACACGATATCGGATCATATCATGGTTGATCTGTGGAGCAAATTCAGACTCAACGTGTGCAACAATCTGCCACAGGCTATCCTTGGTGCGGGAGTGGGCTGTTACAGGGACAGTGAACACATGAGGATCATAAGCGATGCACTCAAGTCTGAACTTGAGGCGGTGGCTACGGCGAAGGGGATAGACCTTTCACTTGCCGAAGGGCCATCGGTGCACGGAAGTGCGGTTCCACCTTCAGCGAGATATTCGACACTTCAGGATCTTGATTCTGGAAGGCATACAGAGATAGATATGTTTTCGGGTGCACTAGTAAGAATGGGAAGAGAGCTTGGAATACCGATGCCTTACAATGAATTTGCGTATCATATGATAAAGGCGTTGGAGGAGAAAAATGACGGGCTGTTTGACTACGAGGGCAGGGAGAATGAGAGAACCTGTGCAAGGTGATATGCTTCGACGGCTGTATTGATGGTATGTTAGTATTGATACTGACTGGTGTAAGCTTTTTTTCATAATAAGAAAATGCTTTGATACATTTGCTAAATTAAGGAGGTATTGTCTATCATGTTGACATCACTTGCACTCATTTTCATAGTCGGACTGGCGATGGGCGCCATCTGTCAGAGGCTTAAGCTGCCGCGCATCATAGGAATGCTGGCGACGGGAATCGTTCTTGGCCCGTATGTGCTGGATTTCCTTGATCCGTCCATATTGTCCATATCTGCGGATCTCAGAAAGATAGCGCTTATCATCATACTTATCAAGGCAGGACTGTCCCTTGACCTTAAGGATCTGAAGAAGTCGGGACGCTCGGCGGTGCTGCTATCATTTGTTCCGGCATCATTCGAGATCATCGGATACATACTGTGCGCACCAGTTATACTTGGAATAAACCGCACAGAGGCAGCGGTCATGGGCGCGGTGCTAGGCGCGGTATCACCGGCGGTCGTTGTTCCGAGAATGGTGAATCTCATAGAGAAAAAGTACGGAACTGACAAGGCGATTCCGCAGATGATACTTGCGGGGGCGTCCTGCGATGATATATTTGTCATAGTGCTTTTTACCACATTTCTCAGCATGGCGCAGGGCGGAAGTGCTCATGTCATGGATTTCGTGAATATACCAATATCCATCGTGCTTGGAGTACTGCTTGGCGTGGACGTTGGATATGGACTTTATCTGTTCTTTGAGACTTCCTATGCAAGGAAACACTGCGTGAGAAACAGCATGAAGGTCATCATCGTGCTGGGATTTTCGTTCCTGCTTATAGCGATAGAGGGATGGCTTGAGGGAAAGGTGTCGGTGTCGGGACTCCTTGCGGTGGTGGCTATGGCATGTGTCCTGAAACTCAAATGTCCAAAGTCGGTGTCAGGAAGACTCTCACAGAAATTTGGAAAGCTGTGGCTTGCGGCGGAGGTCATATTGTTCGTGCTTGTGGGTGCGGCTGTGGATATCAGATACACCCTGGCAGCAGGACTTCCGGCGCTCCTTATGATATTTGTCGCACTGGCATTTAGAACGGTTGGTGTTCTGATCTGCGTGGCACATACATCACTTACATGGAAGGAAAGACTGTTCTGTGTCATCGCGTATCTTCCGAAGGCTACAGTTCAGGCAGCCATCGGATCAGTTCCGCTTGCGGCAGGGCTGGCATGTGGTAATATAGTATTGTCGGTTGCCGTGCTGGCGATCGTGGTGACTGCGCCACTTGGAGCGATAGGAATAGATGGAACGTACAAGCATTTGCTTAGTGAGGATAAGTGATGTTTTGCGTTCGGTAGATATAGGAGACAAGTATGAATAATAAGATAAAGAACATTATATTTGACATGAACGGCACAATGATATTTGACGGAAAGTATCATGAGATAGCCTGGAAGGATTATGCGGAGAAGCTTGCTGGCAGACAGATGAGCACGGAGGAGTTTCAGCATCATGTGCTGGGGCACACGAACAAGGATATTCTGGAATACCTCATGGGAAAGGGTACGCTCACCGAGGAGAGGATACTTGAACTTACCGAGGAGAAAGAGGCTATGTACAGAGAGATGTACATTGAAGATACTGCAAACTTCAAGCTGGTGGATGGTCTAGTGGCATACCTTGATAAACTTAAGGAACAGGGGATAAATATGAACATAGCCACAGGGTCAAATATGACAAATCTCGCATTCTATTTTAAAGAGTTTGATCTCGGAAGATGGTTTGACATAACGCTGTGCGCATACGACGATGGAACCATGAATGCTAAGCCGGCTCCTGATATGTACATCCGGGCCATGGAGCGCATCGGAGCAGTGCCGGAAGAAACCATGGTCATAGAAGATGGACCGTCGGGAATCCGGGCAGCGGCGGCAGCCGGAGCCGGATATATAGTTGGAATTTACGGCGACTCATCGAGAGAACTGCTTGAAGAGACAGGGCTGTGCGATGAACTGATTCCAGATTATAGAAATATGTGATAAGAATAGGGCGTGTTCAAATGGACGAACATGCTCTATTTTACTATGATATATGGGTGTGGGGATGATTCCTACAACAACTCCATAAGTTTATTTGCAGCAACGCTCATACCACGGCGCCTGTCACTGATGATACACATGTGACGCTTTGGTATGGGCTTTTTAAATTGCAGGCGGAACAGGTCGCCGCGGTCTATATAGCTCTGGGCGAAGTCTGCCATGATGGAGCCGATGCCGAGATTTCTCATGACGAACTGGGCGATCATATCGCTGGTAGACAGCTCGAATTCGGGCTGCAGAGTCACGCCCTCATGGCTCAGGAATGTGTCGACATATGCGCGTGTGCTTGTGTCGTGTTCCAGACAAATGATTGGAAGCTCGTCAAGCTCGTGGTAATCCAGAGTTTTGCCCTGAAGATATGAGAACCTTGGTCCGGCGATGAAGATGTCCTCGATCTCCCTTGCCTGCCTGATCTCCATGTGAGGATCTGCAGGAAGAGGACTGGTGACGATACCGAAGTCTATGTTGCCTGATAGCAGATGATTTATCGTGCTGGGAGTCGGAGCATTTGTGACATGAACCTTGATCCCCGGATATAGCTGGTGGAAATGCTCCAGATATGGCAGGAGATAGAACTGCAGTGTCATATCGCTTGCACCTATCCTTATCTCACCGGTCTCCATGTGGAGGAGCTGTGAGAGCTGCTGTTCACCCAGGGAGATGGATTCGTATCCCGCTGCAACGTGGGAGTAGAGGAGTTCTCCGGCATTTGTCAGTGAGACGCCCTTCTTGGTTCGGATGAACAGTTCTATGCCGATCGCCTGCTCCAGAGCTTTGACCGCCTGACTTACGGCTGGCTGGGATATACACAGCTCCCTGGCAGCGGCGGATATGCTGGATGCTTTGGCGACGTGGTAGAAGATCTTGTAATATTCGAAATTTATGTTCATTTATAATTCCCTCCAGATTCGGTTGAGATTGGCAGATACATGCTAGTTTGAGTGCAAATTTAACATGTGATAAATAAGTAAAAATACATCAGGTGTGGACAAAAACAATCATATGTACAGTTTATGTTGGTTTCCGCAAAATGTAAAGATAAATATAAGATACACTTATAATAAATATAAATAATATTGATTTTACTTATGACATTATAGTGTTATAATGAGAAGGTATTGTGAGTGATTTGCTTATAAATATTATGTATAGGCAGAAACATTTGAACAGCCACAATACGGATATCAGAAAATATTTCAAAATGCTGCGAAAGCGAGGAAAAGTATTATGGTAAGAGCGGTTGTAGGAGCCAATTGGGGCGACGAAGGAAAAGGTAAGATCACAGACATGTTAGGCCAGGAGTCAGACATAATCGTAAGATTCCAGGGTGGTGCCAACGCAGGTCACACAATTGTCAATGACTATGGTAAATTTGCTTTACATACACTTCCATCAGGAGTGTTCTACAGTCACACAACAAGTATCATTGGAAATGGTGTTGCACTTAACATCCCTCTTCTTTTCAAGGAGATAAAGTCCATCACAGACAGAAATGTACCAATGCCTAAGATCCTTGTATCTGACAGAGCACAGATGGTTATGCCATACCACATTCTCTTCGACGAATACGAGGAGGAGAGACTTGCAGGTAAGTCATTCGGATCAACAAAGTCAGGAATCGCTCCATTCTATTCAGATAAATATGCAAAGATCGGTTTCCAGGTAAGCGAGCTCTTTGATGAGGAAGCACTGAAGGAGAAGATCGAGAGAGTTATAGTACAGAAGAACGTTCTTCTTGAGAACCTGTATCACAAGCCACTCTTAAAGGCTGACGATATATTCAACACACTCATGGAGTATAAGGAGATGGTTGCTCCTTATGTATGTGACGTATCAGCATACCTCTATGAGGCGATCAAAGAGGGCAAGAACATCCTTCTTGAGGGTCAGCTTGGTTCACTGAAGGATCCGGATCACGGAATCTACCCTATGGTTACATCATCATCAACTCTGGCAGCTTACGGTGCCATCGGTGCAGGTATACCTCCATACGAGATCAAGCAGATCATCACTGTATGTAAGGCATACTCAAGCGCAGTAGGAGCAGGCGAGTTCGTAAGTGAGATATTTGGCGACGAGGCAGATGAGCTCAGACGCCGCGGCGGTGATGGCGGTGAGTTTGGTGCAACAACAGGAAGACCTAGAAGAATGGGTTGGTTCGACTGCGTGGCATCAAAGTATGGCTGCCGTATCCAGGGAACAACAGACGTTGCATTTACAGTACTTGATGTACTTGGATATCTCGATGAGATCCCAGTATGTGTAGGCTACGATATCGATGGTGAGGTTACAACAGACTTCCCAACAACATCAAAGCTCAAGAAGGCAAAACCTGTATATGAGACACTCCCAGGCTGGAAGACAGATATCAGAGGAATCAAGAAGTACGAGGATCTCCCAGAGAACTGCAGAAAGTACATCGAGTTCGTTGAAGAGCATATCGGATTCCCAATCACAATGATCTCAAACGGTCCGGGAAGAAACGATATCATCTACAGAAACGCAAAGTAATTTGACCTGATTCACAGGGAAATCAAATAACAGAAAAATAACAGGGACACTTTCCAGTAGGAGATTATTAGGGAGTGTCCCTTTTGTTGTTGGAAATGGATTTCTATTTGTGGTGTAAGGAGATTGTAGAATAAGATTATATTTGTTATGATTATTTTATCGGCTTTCCGATAAAAGTTCTAGTGGATAGGGCGATGTGCAAAAAAAGCATATTGCAAATTTATTGCATGGAGGAGAAAAATGAAATACATCAAAATCAATGAAAACGGAATTCATATTGTATTTGGAATTACAGATAAAAATCAGATCAAATTGCTGCATTTTTCAAAAGCAGAATTTGATGAAAATGATATTTGCAAATTTGGAAAGGAATGTAAGGCAGAAGATCTGGTAAGAAAAGAGCAATTTATCGATGAGGCTTTTCAACTTGTACAGGTAAATCTTGCCGGATATAATCGCCCATATGAAAAGCATGGAAATAAACATATTTGTACAGCACCGGGATATTTATTGACCTATGCGGGGATGGAAGACAGTTGGAATGAGATTGGACGTAAGATAACCATTTATCAGGAAGATAAGGAAGAGACACATGTCCGCGTAGAAACAAGAATGCAGTTTTATAAGGGCACTTCTATCGTTCGTATGGTCAATAAAGTAATCAATGAAGGCGATAGTACACAGTGTCTGGAATATCTATCTTCATTTTGCTATACAGGAATTGAAAAAGAGGGAAAAAGCAATTCCGATGCGAAAATGAGAGTGCGCATTCCTTATAATGGATGGCAGAAAGAGATGAGTATCAAAGAATATAAGTTCGGAGATGTAGGACTGGCGCAAACACAACCCGGGGTATACCAGCGTACTTCACAGGTGCTTGAAGTATCGAATACCGGAAACTGGTCTACGAAGAAGTATTTACCATTAGGGTATGTAGAAAATACAGAGGCACATACAAGCTTATTCTGGCAGATTGAACATAACGGTTCCTGGCATTATGAGATCAGTGATCAGAATACGCATTTTTATGTCTGTGTCAGCGGACCGACCGAAGTACAGTCTCACTGGTTCAAAAATCTCGCGCCGGGCGAATCATTTGAATCGGTACCGGTTGCTGTGGGTGTGGCAGATGACAGCTTTGAAAAAGCAATGGGTGAGCTGACAAAATATCGCCGTATGATTCGAAGACCAAATAAAGATGATGAGAATTTACCGGTTATTTTCAACGATTATATGAATTGCCTGTTTGGTGATCCGACAACGGAGAAAGAACTTCCTCTGATTGATGCGGCTGCGGAATGCGGTTGTGAATACTATGTGATAGATGCCGGTTGGTATGCTCCCGGAGAATGGTGGGACAGTGTCGGCGAATGGCAGGAAAGCAGGGAGCGTTTTCCGAATGGAATTAAAGAAGTAACAGATTACATTCGTCAAAAGGGAATGATACCGGGCGTCTGGCTGGAACTTGAAGTGATGGGAATCAATTGTGAGAAAGCAAAGAATGCTCCGGATGACTGGTTCTTTATCCGTCATGGAAAGCGTGTATATGACCGTAGCAGATATCAGCTCGATTTTAGAAATCCGGAAGTCATCGAACATGTCAATGAAGTGATCGATCGGGTAGTCAAAGATTACGGAGTGGGATACATCAAGATGGATTATAACATTGAACCGGGCATAGGTACTGAACTTGGCGCGGAAAGTGTGGGGCAGGGACTGCTTGAACATGAAAAAGCATATCTAAACTGGCTTGATGATGTATTTGCACGTTATCCGGATCTGGTAATTGAAAACTGTTCCAGCGGAGGCCTTCGCATTGATTATGCGTTGCTCTCCAGATATAGTATTCAGTCTACATCGGATCAGGAAGATTACCGGAATTATGCGACGATAGCAGCAAATGCTGTGGCAGGAGTTACTCCGGAACAGGCGGCAGTCTGGTCGTATCCGATGCGCCAGGGAGACAAGGAAGAAGTAATTTATAATATGATAAATGCCATGCTGCTTCGTATTCATCAGAGTGGTCATCTGGCACAACTTCCGCCGGAACGTCTTGCATTAGTGAAAGAGGGAATTGCCTGTTATAAGACGATTCGTCAGGATATCAAATATGCGATACCTTATTGGCCGATTGATATTGCTGACAATGAGGATATGTGGGTATGCGGAGGCCTTCAGCTTGAAAACAAAGCATATCTTGCAGTATGGAAGCGACAAATGGAAGGAAAAAATAATGACAGGTACATGAAAGCCGGCATAAACTGCACAGATGATAGTTTGTCCATACCATTGGACAGTATTCCTTTTATCAGAGACGATATGCAGGTATCCTGCATTTATCCTAAGAAGGAACCGGTTGATTTTGAATTCAAAGGAAATGTATTAACGGTGCATTTTAAAAAGCCTGTTATGGCAAGACTTTTTGAATTAAGAAAGGGTATTGTTTAATAAGGCGGAATCTGATTCATCGTTTTGAATTTTATAGATTCCACTTGTAGATGTTTGAAAATGTGATACTGGAAAATGAAACAATAGAGGACGCAGAATTTGTTGGCTGTGAATTAAAAAAATGGTATTTGTTGTAAATAAGGACAAGTGGATTAATATTCAGTTTGGAGGAATAACATAATGTCAAAAGATGAGTATTTGATCACAGATGCACCGCTTAAAGCGCTGACAGTTTTTGCAATGCCTATGATCTTGGGCAGCTTTTTTCAACAAGTGTATAATATGGCTGATTCAATAATAGTTGGCCAGTATGTCGGATCATCTGCACTTGCGGCTGTTGGCGCATGTGCAGCCCTTACAAATGTATTCATTTGTGTGGCGCTCGGTGCCGGCGTAGGTGCGGGTGTGCTTGTGAGCCGCTATTTTGGAGCCAGGGATTATAGTAAAATGAAAACAATAGTATCAACATCGCTGATAAGTTTTATGGTTTTGAGTATACTTTTGGGTGTATGTGGTCTTATCTTTTCACGTTCGATGATGACGCTGCTTCAGACACCTGCTGACATACTGGATGAAGCGGTGCTGTATCTTCGTGTTTATTTTGCCGGATTTCCATTTTTGTTTATGTATAATATTCTTTCAACAATGTTCAATTCAATCGGTGAATCAAAGATACCGTTGGGTCTTTTGATATTTTCTTCTGTCTTGAATATTGTTATGGATCTTTGGATGGTGGCAGGCCTCGGCCTGGGCGTTTTCGGTGCAGCTCTTGCAACTCTTATTGCCCAGGGAATATCCGCAGTGTTTTCACTGCTGATTTTTCTTTGGCGTATGTGCCAATATAAAGGCCGTTTTGATTGGTTTGACAGGCACGAGTTACATTTCATGCTTAGAATTGCCGTACCATCGGTTCTTCAGCAGTCCACAGTGTCGATTGGTATGATGATCGTTCAGGCAGTTGTAAATCCATTCGGTACACAGGCACTTGCAGGTTACTCAGCAACGATGAGGGTAGAGAATGTTTTTTCACTGATATTTGTATCCATTGGAAATGCAGTTTCACCGTATGTTTCTCAGAATCTTGGCGCAAAGAAAATCAAACGTATCAAAAAAGGATATCGGGCTGCGTTGGTGTTGGATGTGTGCTTTGCGATCATCGCATTTATAGTCATTGAAACACTGCATACTCAGATTTCATCTTTATTCCTTGGCAAAGATGGAACCGCTTTGGCATATCAGGTGTCTGGGGGCTATATGAGATGGATTGGCTACTTTTTCATCTTCATGGGAATCAAGATGGCAACCGACGGGGTCCTTCGAGGACTTGGGATCATGCGCCCATTTCTCATTGCAAATATGGTCAACCTCGCGATTCGTCTGTCAGTTGCCCTGATTTGTGCGCCCCGTTTTGGTATCGAATTTGTCTGGCTTGCGGTGCCGGCGGGATGGCTTGCAAACTTCCTGATCTCTTATATGGCTCTCAGAAAGTCGTGGCCGGTTGATAAAACAATTGGCGAATGATCGGTTTGGTGCAAAGGAATGTCTGTTTTGCAATAGTACCGGCAATCATTGAGGAATACATCTTCCGGGTGTGATACTCGGAGCTTATCTGAAAGTGGAGATGATGGCGGCGGTTCTGATTAGCAGCCTACTACAAAGCATTGGATTTAAGATGGTATGGGTGATACAATCTAAAATGTAAATGCTTTGTTTAACTATAGGGGTTGATGGAAATGCGATTGATTTATTATTCTTGGATATTGATTTGATTACGACCAGCGGCGTAGATATAGGACAGTATATTCGGCATAGACTGAATAATTACAGCATGGAGATTGTGTTTATGTGTCTTCTGAGAAGGATAATGCAGAGCCGGAATGAGCAGCAGATAGTGCCGAGTGTGGCTCTGATAATTGTGCCGATTATCAGTATATGGTCAACTGCGTAAATCAGGGAGACATTTCCTTACCACCAAAGATGATTCGTATAATCATGGCATGGGTTTACAGAGAGTACAGGATGTTGTGAATCAAAATAATGGCGAGATACAGTTTGAAGCCACTGAAAATACTTTCATAGTCAGAGTTATATTGTTCAATTAACGTAAAGGAGGTATCGTACATCTGTTGTGTGCGAGCAAGAGAAATGGGAACATTGGAAGTGGACAAGAGTCTTAAAGCGGCGTTTAAGGAAACGCTGGAACCGCATGGGTTCAAGAAAGTAAAGGGGAGGTATCCGCACTTTGTGAGGATGGCAACTCCTGAGATTATTCAAGTAATTAACTATCGGCTGGAGCAGGCTCTGTCGCCGCAGTTGGAGGAAAAACGGTTTGAAGTATACTGTGCGGTCGGCAGTATATACCGCCCGGAAATCAATCTGAACCGGTCTGTGTATGCCAGCATGGACTGGATACATACTACGATGCCTCATATGTACATGAAGGCAAAACGCAATGAAATAACGGTGTATGAGAATGAACAGCCGGGAGTTGACTATATCATCAAAAAGGGAGATGAAGCATCTCTTAGGGAACAGATTGCGTTTGCCATGACAGGCATAGAGCATTATATAATTCCGGCATTTGACAAGGTGGTGGATTTAAAGACATGCGTGGATTATCTAGAGTTATATGATTCTATGTGCTTAACAGTATGGAACAGGTATCAGTTTGAAAATAGCGAGGAAGCTTTAATTTTACCAGCCAAATATCCTAATCAAGAAAGCTACAAGGAGAATGTGCTGAATAAGTATGAAGCAATAAAGGAAAGAGTGTTTCATGATATTGATGAAGGTAAAATGTTGAGAGCGGATGGAGAAATAAAAATGCTGCGCTGTAAAAAAAGAGCTGATGATACAATAGAGCGATACGAAAAATTTTTTACAGATGAAGAAACTAAAAAAGAACTTGTACGATTAAAGGCAGAGCGTGCAGAAAAAAATATAAATGCAATACGTGCGATGGGAATCGAAGTGTAAAAAACGAGGGTAAAAAGAAGGTTGGTTCTGAACGGTTACATTAAATTTAACGAAAAGGGGGTATCGTACATCTGTTGTGTGCGAGAAAGAGAAATGGGAACATTGGAAGTGGACAAGAGTCTTAAAGCGGCGTTTAAGGAAACGCTGGAGCCGCATGGCTTCAAGAAAGTAAAGGGGAGGTATCCGCACTTTGTGAGGATGGCAACGCCCGAGATTATTCAAGTCATCAACTATCGGCTGGAGCAGGCGCTGTCGCCGCAGTTGGAAGAAAAACGGTTTGAAGTATACTGTGCGGTTGGTAGTATATACCGCCCGGAGATCAATCTGAACCGGTCTGTGTATGCCAGCATGGACTGGATAAATACTACGCATCTGGATATGTATGTTAAGGCGAAATACAATGGCATACCGGTGTATGAGAATGAACAGCCGGGAGTTGACTATATCATCAAAAAGGGAGATGAAGCATCTCTTAGGGAACAGATTGCGTTTGCCATGACTGGAATAGAGCATTATATAATTCCGGCGTTTGACAAGGTGGTGGATTTAAAGACATGCGTGGATTATTTAGAGTTATATGATTTTAGTAATTTGTATATCAGCAGAAAAACTGAATGTAATGAGGATGTATTTATTTTGCCGGCAAAGTATCCGAATAAAGAATCCTATAGAGTGAAAGTGCAAAGTGATTATCAAGAGATAAAAATGGAATTAAAGCAAGACATTCTAGATAATAAAATTACGGAAGAAGAAGGAGAGCGGGAATTGACTTGGTATGAAAGGCGGTTTCGTGACAATATTGAAAGATATGGGAAACTTTTTGAAGATGAAGCAACCCAAAAAGAAGTTTCACAATTAAAGGCAGAGCGCGCAGAAAAAAATATAAATGCAATACGTGCGATGGGAATTGAAGTGTAAAAGACGGGGGGCAAAAAGAAGGGAGTAAGCATATGAAATTTTATTGCACGGGAAAAGGTCATCTGGTTTCTTGAAAACCAGATGACCTTTTTTGAAAAGCAGAAAGGCTTCTTGTCCTTTCATTAGTATATTCAATTTAAAGTCAACTATAATTATTTATCCTTGTTATCAGCGTCGATCACTGACTGGATCTGTTTCATGAGAGAGTCGTAGTTAGCCTGATCGTCGATCCCTCCAAGCATAGGCTCTCCGACAATATTACCATTTCTATCGACTAGTATGGTTGTAGGAAATGCCATGATGTCGGAGGCATATTTGCCTATGCTAGAATCAGAGTCAACGGAGATATTGCGGTATTTTGCACCCTGACTGTCAAGAACGGCTGCGGCTTCCTTGATAGCATCTTCGTTTCCGTCAAATGTCTCTGTGTTGATACCTATTACCTCGCCGCCCATCGATTTGATGGCATCATTTAATTCATTAAGCTTGGACAATTCTGCGACACAAGGCTTGCAGCCGGTAAACCAGAAATTAACGACAGTTACTGCATTATTGGAAAACAGGCTTTCGTCAACAGAATTACCGTCAAAATTCTTGCCGGAGAAACTCTTGAAAGGCGTGATTTCTTCGGAACTGTCGTTCTGGTCGGTGCTCTCTGATCCTGTATTATTATTTTCGATTTCATCTATCTGCTTTTCAATCTGTCTGATAGTTTCAATATCATCGTTAAGTGTTTTCAGTTCATCATCCGTAAAGGATTCCTTGTTCGATTCTATTATGCCGGCCAGATAATCGGCATAATTTCCGCTTGGATCAGCATCGCTTTTATTCGCCATGCCAAATGCCTTGTTCCATACATCCTGGTGATCTGCAAAGATCTGGTTCTCCTGCTGATATAGATCATCCAGCTTTGTGTTGGAATTGTCCACAGCTTCAGTGGTGGATTCTGTCTGGGTTTTTTGTGAATTCTCAGTGGTGGCGGATCCTGATCCGTTACATGCTGTGAGAGATAATGCTGCACAGAGAGTGATAATAGATATTAATGTTCTTTTTGTCTTCATAAATAATTGCTCCTTTAAATAATATTAGTGTGGTTGATTGTTACATGTTGGTTTTGGAAGATTGCTTATGTCCTTTTTGGGAACATGGCTTTCCCATAAACTGATAGTGGATCGCATCTTTTGGACATGCCTTCATACATGCTCCGCATCGTATGCATTCCGGATGATTTGGTGTTTTGCATACATCTACATCCATTTTGCATGCCTTTGAACACTTACCGCATCCGACACATTTGCTGCTTTCAACCTTGATACTCATAAGGCTGACCTTGTTGAATAATGAGTAGATTGCGCCGAGAGGACAAATCCATTTACAGAAAGGTCTGTAGAACAGAATACTCAGAACGACAACTGTAATTAAAATAAGGCATTTAAAAGAAAACAGCTTTCCAAGTGCAGAGCGTATAGCTGCATTTCCAAGTGAAAGTGGTATAGCTCCCTCCAGAACACCTTGTGGACAAATATACTTACAGAAGAACGGGTCTCCCATTCCTATGGAGTTCGTTACAAGCATCGGCAGGAGTATAACGAAAACAATAAGGATTATATATTTCAGGTATCTTAGTGGTTTCAGCCTGGCTGTGGAAAACTTTTTTCCGGGAATTTTGTGAAGCAGATCCTGAAACCATCCAAATGGACACAAAAATCCACATATAAATCTTCCGAGGATCACACCGATTAAAATGAAAAAACCGGTTATGTAGTAAGAAAATTTAAATTTGGACGATCCGACGACCGCCTGAAATGCACCTATGGGACACGCTCCTGTTGCAGCAGGACAGGAATAACAGTTTAGTCCCGGTACGCATACTGTTTTTGCTTTGCCCTGATAGATCTTGCCTTTAAATAAATTGGGGATGTGAATATTGGTAAGCAGCGTGGCTGCTGCCTGTATCCATCCGCGTATTCTGGCTGTTTTTTTTGACAGTGATTTATTCTTATCCAATTCCTACACACTCCAGACATAATTTTATTGCTTTGCTGAGCACGGCAGCCGCTTCACCTCTGACTGCACCATAGCTGATCATTGCTATACCCGTGATGAGTAAAATGATCTGAGATATTTTCCCGTACTTCAAGATATTGTAGCTCCTTTCATGATTGTGTTTGTTGACCAGCTGACTTTGGTATTATACAATAGCTGTTGTAAAATTTTTGTTAAGAAGGATTTTTGTTAAGAAACAGGTGACAGTTTTGAGATTATTGATAGTTGAAGATGAGAAACAGATATGTGATATGATTGCGAAAAGTCTGTATGATGTCGGGTATGAGGTGGATACCTGTTATGACGGAGAAGAGGCTCTTGAATGCATTCTGTCAGAGGAATATGATCTGATCGTTCTGGATCTGAATCTGCCAGGTGTGGATGGAATGGAGATTTTAAAGGAACTCAGACAGAAAAATGAAGAGACAAAGGTTATCATATTATCTGCAAGGGGACAGATCGCGGATAAGGTTGAAGGGCTGGATGCAGGTGCAAATGATTATATGGAAAAGCCATTTCATTTGCAGGAGCTTGAGGCACGTATCAGAAGCCTTACAAGAAGAAAATTTGTACAGAAGGATGTATGTCTGGAAAGCGGCGGGATAAAGTTTGATACGATAAAACGTGAGGCATACGCAAAAGGAGAGAAGGTTCCCCTTACAAGAAAAGAAAATGGAATCCTGGAATATCTGCTTCTTAATCTGGGCAGACCGGTAAGCCAGGAGGAATTGATGGAGCATGTCTGGGATGCTTCGGTTGACAGCTTCAGTGGAGCGATCAGAGTACATATGTCTTCGCTGAGAAGAAAGCTTAAGGCAGTGCTTGGATATGATCCGATTTTGAACAAGGTGGGAGAAGGCTATAAAATACGAGAGGAGTCCGACAGATGAAAAGAATGTCGCTGCAGTGGAGGCTTACCTGTATAATCACATTATATATTGCGCTTATATGTGGATGCCTTACTTTGCTTGTCTATAAAAATGGCGTGTATTATATTGATTCTCTGCAAGAAACCGTTGATGCCCAGGGAGATGATAATGGGAGCGGTACTGATGAAATATATATCAGTATTCCGGAGGATAAGTGGGATGAATTTGCAAATGACTTTTCTGTTAAGGTGTACAATAATAAGGCAGATTACAAGAAAAACAGCCTGATAATTTCTGCCTTGCTGGCCCTGCTTGGCGGAGTAGCTACATATTTTATAAGTGGGCATGCACTAAAGCCGATCAGTGAGTTTTCTGATAAAATTGAAGAGGTACAGGCACAGAATCTGGCGGATTCACGAATAGAAGAAAACAATGTTAAAGAACTGAACCAGCTCAGCGTTTCATATAACAAGATGCTTGAACGCCTCTCGGATGCATTTGAGATACAGAGACAGTTTACTGCAAATGCAGCACATGAGCTCAGAACTCCACTGTCCTTAATGCAGATACAGCTTGATTCATATAATTCTTCCCGGCATCCGGGAGATGATGAAGTCACTCTGCAGACGATAAAGATGGTAACTGAACAGAATGAGAGACTCAGCAAAATGGTAAAGACACTTCTTGATATGAGTGAGCTTCAAACTGTGAGCCGGGATGATAAAATAATGGTCGACGCGCTTGTTGATGAGGTATTGGCGGATCTGGAACCTCTTGCACAGGAAAAGGATATAGAACTTATTGGAGAATGTACGGATGTAACGATGATAGGAAGTGACATCCTTATTTACAGGATGTTATACAATCTTGTTGAGAATGCTATAAAATATAACCGCACAGGAGGACGGGTTACAGTGACAGCGCGTCAGAAGGAAAAACACGTTTACCTGTCAGTAGAGGATACCGGAAATGGTATCCCGGAAGAACTGAAGGATCGCGTGTTTGAACCTTTCTTTCGCGTGGATAAATCCAGAAGCCGTGAGCTTGGCGGCGTAGGACTGGGACTTGCTCTTGTCCGCGAGATCGTGATAGTGCATGATGGCAATATTGCAGTTAAGTCTAATCCGTCTGGAGGAACGATTTTTGAAGTCGTTTTATAAAGTGAGCATTACAGCCGTTACATATAACAGACTTACCCACTTACTTTCCGGTAACAGCATATTGGCTGTCATACATAGCCTTAAGATTTTCGTTGGAATTGAATTTTTCTCCTATGCAGAATTCTTCAGACCATGTCATGTAGTATGCCCATGGAGTGTGTGACTTCTCCAGAAGATGTATATCCGGTATATATCCAACTTCGGTAAGGGCGGCAACCTTGTTCGGAGAGGTAGCTTCTACAAGCTTTGTGTGTTCTTCACTGTAATCGGTTGCTGTGTATTCCGGCAGATATATGTCCATGGAGACAATATCAACGAAGTCATCTCCAGGGTATACGCCTTTTGTAGGACAGTTCCATACCCATATAAGGTTGTTGATGTTCAGTACATTTGTATAGTAGTCGAACATGAGTCTGTAGAGCTTTGCCGCAACAGCAGGACCTTTGGCACCCCACCAGAACCAGGTGCCCTCGGACTCGTGGAAAGGTCTCCACAGAACCGGGATATCTTCAAGCTGGAATCTTCGGAGTTCCTTTGCGATGATGTCCATATCGTGGTAGAAAGCATCACGTTCTCTTGTTCCTGGAATGAGCACCTTTTCAGCGTCGAAGTCAGTGTGCTCTGTGTAGAAACTCTTGTCACGACCTCCAATCGGAGAGAACCAGTGAAATGTGAAAGTGACAATGCCATTTGTTTTCTTTGCCCATTCGAGAGCGGTGTCAAGGGTATCCTGATTTTCATATACCTCTGTGAGACATTCTGCGGATGCATCATTATAGTTTATGTTTGGCGAGTATCCAAGCAGCTCGAAACCTCTGAGTGCCGGACATTTGCCTGTCTGTTCGTATATATAGTCAATCTCCTCCATAGAATTGGTCTGTGTGTGCTGACCTGTTATTATCTTTTTACCAGAAATCTCCGATAAATAATCCAGCAGATTCTGTGCTGAATGCGATATGTGCTTGTTTGCTGCTTTTTGCATCTTATTTTCTCCTTCATTAGTATGTGTTTGATATGCTTTTATCATATACAAATAAATGTAATAATTGTATTATATAAAGAGCAAAAAATTGTATAAACCTATCATGATACAACTTGGATCGTAGGGGGAGAGACTGCTATGGAAATGTTTGAGTACATTGATGAGATGAAACAGCCATATGATATATTTTACACAGATTGTGTGCATTCTGAATTGCACTGGCACTATTACAGTGAGGTACTTTATATAGTCAGCGGATCTATCCGGGTGATCTGCAATGATGGAGAGACGGTTCTCAGAAAAGGGGATATGTGCTATCTATATCCGCTGCAGCTCCACAGTATAAAGGCGGATAAGACCTGTACGGAGCCGGTGAAGTATGCGGTCATAAAGTTTAATATGTATACACTGGGCATTCCCCAGATTTATGTAAGGAAAATGTATGATTGTTTTGTATACAGGACGGAGACTACAGATTTCTGTATGGTTATAAGGTCTGAAAAACTAAAAGAAAGTATGGCAGATATTGTTCAGGATATATTTGAGGAGTATATGGAAAAACGGGAGATGTACATGCTTGCGGTTCAGTCTGGAATATATAAGCTGCTCATCATCATGGCAAGACAAATGAAAACAAATGGAGATTTTAAGCATAAGAGGTCGGATGGTGATGTGTATTTCAATCACATACTGGAATATATAGATGCGCATTCGTCAGAACAGATTGAGGTTAAAGATCTGGCAGAAATGTGCAGTATGAGTTATTCACACTTTGCCAGATCATTTAAGGCTCGTTATGGAAGATCGTGTAAGGAATACATATTGTATATAAGGCTCAACAAGGCGCAGAACATGCTGCTGTATTCGGATTATTCCATGGAATATATTGCGCAGGAAAATGGCTTTTCGGACAGCAGTTATTTTATCCGGGTGTATAAAAAATGGAGGGGGATCACTCCGAAACAGGAAAGGATGCAGAACAGACTTTAGTATCCCAATAGGGTGCAAATGAAACAGACTCACATGTGATTGAGACACAAGTGAGTCTGTTTATAAAACGATTATATTGTTGCCGTTGCGGATTTGGCACGGCTAATTTTATTTTCCCCGAACTTTCGTCTCAGCTGTTTCATAACCCACAGGTACGCAGGGATCAGGAAGAGATCAGCACATACCCATGCAAGCGGACTTCCTAGTGATACGCAGATGAAACCGAAATGTGGCACTAGTACGAAACCGGCAACAGAACGGGCGATCATCTCACATATGCCTGCAAGTATGGCGAAAGTCGAGTAGCCAAGCCCCTGTATCATGAATCTTACGATATTCACAAGAGCCAGGAATATGTAGAATGCGGCATTGATAACCACGAATTCATATATGTAGCCGATAAGCTCTATCTGTTCCTTCTTTACAAAGAGAAGTGCAAGCTGCTTTCCGAACACGATTGAGAAAGCCAGAGCCACGAGGGCATATATGATTCCCATCTTGATACAGGCTTTAAGTCCCTGATCAACACGGTCAAGACGCCTGGCACCAACATTCTGACCTCCGTATGTTGCCATGGTGGAGCCCATTGCATCGAAAGGACAGCACATGAACATGCAAATCTTGGATCCTGCTGATACGGCTGCAACATATGTTGAACCCATATCATTGACTGCGGTCTGTAGAATGACACTGCCTATGGCTGTTATGCTGTACTGCAGTCCCATAGGTAGACCCATACCGCAGAGCTTAAGGCAGTGACGCATGCTGAATGTCCAATCCTCTTTACTGAATTCAAGGTACTTCAGTTTCTTTGTCATGTATATCGTACATATGATTCCTGACACTGCCTGTGAAGCTACTGTGGCAACTGCAGCTCCGGCGACGCCCATAGGAACAACAAGTATAAGATCAAGTATTATGTTGACAATTGATGAACCCACAAGGAATATGACAGGTGTGATACTGTCTCCGAGTGATCTCAGTATACCGGCGGTCAGGTTGTAGAGGAAGGTTGCCGGAATGCCCAGGAATATTATAAATATGTATATATATGCATCATCGATGATATTTGAAGGTGTTCTGAGAGCCTTGAGTATCTGCATGGTAAAGATACTTACTGCCACTGTTATAACAGCAGCCAGTGCAACGGATGACCATATACTGTTGATTATATAAGCCTTAAGAGCCTTGAAATCCTTCGCACCGTAAGCCTGGGCAACAGGAATTGCAAAACCATTGCAGATACCGATACAGAATCCAAGTATCATGAAGTTGATGCTTCCGGTGGAACCCACAGCCGCCAGTGCGTAAGTTCCAAGCTTCTGCCCGACTATGACAGAATCTACCATATTATAAAACTGCTGAAATATCAGACCGAAGAGAAGGGGCAGACCAAAGTTCAATATAAGCTTTGAAGGCTTTCCTTCAGTGAGGTCTTTTGTGCCACTGATGCGCGCAATAAAATTCTTCATGTGATTCACCTCTCAAAAATCTAGTTGTTTGTTTATAAATTGCTTGTTTTCACGATATCGTGTGTTTGCTAGTTAATCACCTTTTAATGATTTTATATATGGAAAAAAGGTGATTAAACGTGGTAAAATGTAAACACTTTTGTAATGCTGAAAACTTGATATATATTAGTCTCTGAACTAATATAAGTATAGTCGTAAAAGTGATGAAAAAAGAGAAAATAATTGTGCATAAAGCGCATGGATACGAACCGGGATGATATCAGTAGTGATCATGACCTGGCAGGGGATATGGAATGAGTAGAGATAGTGATAAAAAAAAGAACAATAAAAAACACAGAGAAGAGATTAGAAATATAAGCAGCATAGAGAATGGTACTTCGAGAGCCTACAGGCAGAAGGTGCTTGTCAGACAGGCTGGAAAGCTCGTGGACGAGCTGGAGCGCGCAAGGCGTGAAGAACAGGAAACTCAGGCAGATGGAATCATCAGACAGAAGGTAGTCAAGAGAAAGAGCACCAGGATAGCGTACAGGGTGGTTGGCATAATATTTGTACTGGCAGGTATAGCACTTGTGTGGTGGGCTATGGGAGGTCACTACAGAATGATAAAGGCTGCTATTGCGATTGCGGCCATGGCATATGGATTTTATGTGGTCAAGGCTTCATTTAGAAAGTCTGCATATGATATGACATATCTGTTTGGTCAGGATGTTGTAACGATCATTCAGAAGAGAGGCAGTAAGGTGATACCGTATGAGACTATTACAGGGTATATCATGATAGAGCCTGATCCTGAATTGAAGTATTATATAATTAAGTTTGACAGAGGCAGGGAGAGTTACATAGTTCCATTTGCCGGAGCAAAAGGCAAATGTGAGGCGGTATACGATATCCTGAGAGAGAAGGTAAGAACTGATGAAGAATAAAATACTTGAAAAGCTGCAGAACAGTGATGGATATGTGTCAGGACAGGAGCTCTGTGAGCTGTTGGGGGTATCCAGAACAGCGGTGTGGAAGAACATACAGGCACTCAAGAATGAAGGTTATGTGATCGAGGGCGTGAACAACAAGGGATACAGATTGGTGAGTGAGCCTGATGTAATGTCTGAGGAGAAGATTTCAAAGTATCTTGAGACCAGAACATTTGCCAGAAAGCTTTACTATTATGATGAGACGGATTCAACGAACACCCGTGCCAAGATAGTCGGGGAAACTGACTGTGTTCACGGAGCTCTGTTCGTGGCAAATGAGCAGACTGCAGGAAAGGGACGAAGAGGCCACAGTTGGAATTCTGATAAGGGCACGACAATATCCATGTCGTATCTGCTCAAGCCGGACATAGATATTTCCTGTGTGTCAAGGATAACTCTGGTGTCGGCGGTGGCACTTGCCAGAGCGTTCAGCAAGGTGGATGGAGTAAAGCCTCAGATTAAATGGCCGAATGATGTGTTGTCTGATGGAAAAAAAATGGTCGGAATCCTCACAGAGATGAGTTCCGAGGGAACTGACATAAGCTATGTTGTTGTGGGAATAGGCATAAACGTGTATAACCGAAGCTTCCCTGAGGACATAGCAGACAAGGCCACATCAATACTGCTGGAAAATGGCAAGGGCTGTGACAGATCATGGTTCATTGCACAGGTGTCAAATGAATTTGAAAAGCTATATGACGAATTTATAAAGAATAAGGACCTGGGATTCCTTGTTGATGAGTACAACAGTTATCTTGTGAACAGGGATAAGCAGGTGTATGTAATAGAGGGGGATAAAAAGACAGAGTACACGGCGCTTGGACTTTCAAAGGATGGCGGACTTCTGGTGAGGGATGCCGATGGCGAGGTTCACGATATAATATCCGGGGAAGTATCCGTGAGAGGAATATATGGATATGTGTAAGGCTGAAAAAAATAGCTGATCAAGAATATGGTTATAGGGCTTAAGAAAATTAATAATTGGTATGTATAATTCAAAAAAACTAGAAATATAGCCCCTTATAGTTTATAATCGGCAGTGAGTATATAACAAAACTTAGAAAACACAAAGATGGAGGACATAAAACATGGAAAAGATTCAGATGACCACACCACTTGTAGAGATGGATGGAGATGAGATGACCAGAATTCTCTGGCAGTATATAAAGGATGAGCTTATTTATCCATTTATCGATCTCAAGTCAGAGTACTATGACCTTGGACTTGTACATAGAAATGAGACAGATGACAAGGTAACATTTGACTCAGCATACGCAACACAGAAGTATGGCGTAGCTGTAAAGTGTGCTACTATCACACCTAATGCGGCAAGAGTTAAGGAGTACAATCTCAAGGAGATGTGGAAGAGCCCTAACGGAACCATCAGAGCGATCCTTGATGGTACAGTGTTCAGAGCACCTATCGTAGTAAAGGGAATCGAGCCATGTGTTAAGAACTGGAAGAAGCCTATCACCATCGCAAGACATGCATATGGTGATGTATACAAGAGCGTAGAGATCGATGTTCCAGGTCCTGGAACTGCAGAGCTTGTATTCACAGGCGATGACGGACAGGTTATAAAGGAGACTATACATAAGTTTGATGGCCCTGGTGTTCTTCAGGGACAGCACAACGTGGATAAGTCTATTGAGAGTTTTGCAAGAAGCTGTTTCAAGTATGCGCTTGATACCAAGCAGACATTGTGGTTTGCCACAAAGGATACCATATCAAAGAAGTATGACCATACATTCAAGGATATCTTCCAGGAGATATTCGATGCAGAGTATAAGAAGCAGTTCGATGCAGCAGGTATTGAGTACTTCTACACACTTATAGATGATGCGGTTGCCCGTGTTATGAAGAGTGAGGGTGGTTACATCTGGGCATGCAAGAACTATGATGGAGATGTAATGAGTGATATGATCTCATCAGCATTTGGTTCACTTGCCATGATGACATCAGTTCTCGTATCCCCTGATGGAAAGTATGAGTACGAGGCTGCACACGGAACAGTTATGAGACATTACTACAAGCACCTTGCCGGTGAGGAGACATCAACCAACTCAGTTGCAACTATCTTCGCATGGTCAGGAGCACTCAGAAAGCGTGGAGAGCTTGATGGAATCCAGGCACTTCAGGATTTTGCAGACAAGCTCGAGGCTGCAACCATCAAGACTATAGAAGATGGCAAGATGACAAAGGATCTGGCTCTCATCACAACTCTCGAGAACCCAACAGTCCTCAACAGTGAGAACTTCATCAAGGCTATCAGGGAGACACTTGAGGGTATGCTCTAAGAATGAAATTGTGTAACGGGCTGATTACAGACGTTGCTTTTAACGGGATATCACCTTTATTCATACAAATGGATAAAGGTGATATTTTTATGCCATTGTGTAAAATGTGGCATTGGGTTAAAATAGCTTATATAGCATGCCTATAGAAGCATGCATATAGTAGTTTGTCTAGCTGAGTGTAGCGTATAAGATAATGAGGAGTTGCATTTATGAGAATTGAGCATGTTGCGATGTATGTGAATGATCTTGAAGCTGCGAAGAATTTTTTTGAGAAATATCTGGGAGCATCAGCAAATGAGGGATATCATAATAAAACGACGGACTTCCGTTCATATTTTCTCACATTTGATGATGGCGCAAGGCTTGAGATAATGAACAGGCCGGGAATGGATGATCCTGAAAAGACACTTAACAGAACAGGATTGATACATATAGCGTTCAGTGTGGGAAGCAAAGAAAAAGTGGATGAGCTTACCAGACAGCTTGCGGAGGATGGCTATGAGGTGACAAGTGGACCGCGGACGACAGGCGATGGATACTATGAGAGCTGTGTGGTCTGCATAGAGGATAATCAGATAGAGATAACGGTATAGGAATGACAGAATAGGAATGACAGAATAGGAATGACAGAATAGGAGGTAAAAGACAATGGATAATCAGGTATTAGAGGTAATAAAAAAGAGAAGCTCAGCGAGAGCATACAGTGATGAAGAGGTTACGAAGGAACAGCTTGAGAAGGTCATCGAAGCTGGGCTTCAGGGACCTACAGGTATGAATAAGAAAGAGATACATTTTACAGTTGTTAAGGGTGATGCTCCAATTCTGGAAGAGCTTGATGCAGAGAAGCGTGCACTTCGCGGACAGGATAAGCAGCCTCACAATTTCTATTATGAGGCTCCGGTGCTCATATTCTTAAGCGCTGAGGATGACTTCAAGTGGAGCAAGGTGGATTCAGGAATTGCAGTTCAGAATATGGCTATAGCGGCAGAGAGCATGGGGCTCGGAAATCTGATAATCGGCTGCGTGTATGATGCACTTCACGGGGAGAAGAAAGCATATTTTGACAAGGCACTTGCAATACCGGAGGGATATTCATTCCAGATAGCTCTTGCCGTTGGACACAAGACTGACAACAAGACACCACATGATTACGATGCTTCTGTGCAGGTAAGTTATCTGTAGTATATACGGGGAGGATATTGTATATGGGAAAACTTGTGATGGGGTATTGGGACTGCCCTTATTGTAGTACGAAACATATAGAGGGAACGAGGCGCGAGTGCCCTTCCTGCGGAAAGCCGAGAGGACAGGAAGTTAAGTTCTATATGGATGGAGTGAGGTATCTGTCTGAGGAGGAGAGCCAGACAAAGGGAAAAGGTGCAGATTGGTTATGTGATCACTGTGGAAACTATAATTCTGCTCTCAATACACGGTGCAGCAGCTGCGGTGCTGAACGAGGTGCGAAGGATAAGGGGTATTTTGACGTCAGGAAAGAGCAGGACGCAAGGAATGCCAGGAATGCATCAGGTACAGGAACGGTTGCTGGCGGACAAAACAGCGGGCAGGGCAATCGGAAAAGAGGACATTCATTTGGTGCTCTGAAGATAGTACTGATCGGTATGCTTGTGATAGCGGCGATAATCGGACTTACAGCAATCATAACCATGCCAAAGAAGAGAACAGTCACAGTCAAGGATATGACATGGAAGACCAGTGTTGATGTGGAGAAATATATTCTGTGTGATGAAGATGACTGGGAACTCCCAGAGGGCGCTACGCTAAAGACCACGAAACAGGAGGTTCATCATACAGAACAGGAATATGTGGGTGAGCGCGAGGAGACCTATGATTCATATGAAGTGATAGGTTCCCATGTGGAGTACAGCTACGAGGACAATGGTGATGGAACATTTTCCGAGGTGGCAAATGATGTGGATGATTACGGATATGTGACGAGAACGAGGTCTGTTCCTGTGTACAGAGATAAGCCGATATACAATACGAAGTATTACTATACGATATGGAGATGGAAGTACGACAGGACGGAGACTGCGGAGGGCGGTGGAAAGATACCGGAATACCCGGATCCCCAGCTCACAGACAAGGAGAGGCTAGGGGAAAAATCAGTTGAATATGAAGTCACATGTGAAGTGAAGGATAAGGAAAAGACATATAAAGTTGAAAAGTCTATATATGACAAACTTGACATAGGTGAGACATATAAAGTCAAGGCTGACTCTGAGGAGATAGTGAGTATCATAGAGTAAAGACTTAAGAACACGGAGGCGGGCAAAAGTGACAAAGCAGTCAAAGCCTGGTAAGGATAAAAATTCAGATATTGAGAGATATCCGTATCTGGTGGCTGAACTGTCAGGACAGATTGCGGTATATGCTTATGTGGGACCATTTCATGACAGACCGGCGTATGACTGGTCCGTGGAGACATCGATATATGTGGATAGGAATATAAGGCATATGGTTGATCCTGAGAGACCATTCTGACCTGCCTGGCTCATCCCCGGATGGATAAGACATAGTGAAAATTATGTCGAATCTGTTCGGGGATTTTTTTATTATAACGAATATGCGGGAAGTCTGTTGAATACTATGTATTTGAGACGAAATAGTTAAGGCGGACATTGAATGAGAGGTAACCATGATAATGGGATGTGCTTTCAGACTATGCAGCTCATAGCAGTTGCAGTGGCGATGGTTTTTGTGCTTTGCGTGACGGCGGGGACTATAGGAGCACTTGCAAAGGCGGACGATGGCAGTTATATGCTGCAAAGCAGCTCTGCAACGGAGCTAATGGGGGACTTTGGTGTGATATGTTTTGACACACTGTATGCACAGACACATCTTCACAGTAACTTTATCACAAGGACACTCAGTGCAAATTCAAACTCGGGACTCAGAAATTCGTATGGAGTATATGAGGAATTCTACTTTGAAAATGCTGAACGGATGTGTGGCTGTGTGTCGGATGCAGGAACTGATATGCTTTATACAGGATCGGAAGTCAGGAGAGCAGATGGCGGTGAAATATATATCCGTATGAATGATGGCTCCGAGACAAAGCTTGACAGTCCGGCAAATGTCAGAACCGATGCGGAGATTGCAGAGGATGGTGAATATTCTAAATATGCAGATATGGCTGATATACAGAGAAAGTTTATTGACTATAGTCAGAAACTTAGGACTTATGCAGACACAGAGGGTACTGTGGATGTTGATATAACAGGTGATATGAACGATAGAAGTGTGTCAGTAAATGGTAGCGGACTGCATGTGGTATCCATGGATTACAGTCAGCTCGCCGCGGGCACAAATCCGATATATTTTGAGTTCCCGGATTATGGTGATGATACGGTGCTGCTCATGAATATTGATCTGGCAGGTATCCAGGATGCTGTTCTGGGCGATCTGATACTTGGAAGCAAGAGCGATGCAAAGGCAAACGATAATGGTAATTTTTATAATGCCTACAACAGAATGTATTTTAACTTCTATGACAGCTCGGCAGCAGATGGACAATTTGGCGGAAGCATAACATTTGCGGGCAGGGGATTTGGAACAGTGATAGCTCCAGAGGCAGCGGTAAATCTCGGACACAACTGGGATGGTTGTGTGGTGAGTGAAGTATTCTCAAACGGAGGAGAGTTCCACAGAGTACCGGGAAATGATTTCCTGGATGAAGAGCCAACGACAGAGGGTACGACGACCGAAGATACGACAACCGAAGATACGACAACGGAGGGCACGACAACCGAAGACACAACCACGGAAGACACAACGACAAAGGATACGACAACGGAAGATACCACAACAGAAGACACGACGACAGAGGACACGACAACAGAAGATACCACAACAGAAGATACCACAACAGAAGATACCACAACGGAAGACACGACAACAGAATCAACAACAGGAACAACAACAGAGGATACCTCAACAGAAACTACGACGGGTACAACTACAGAGTCGACCACGGAACGTACTACATGGAGTACAACAGGAACAACAAACACCATGACAACAACACGTAACACGCCTCCGGGCAGACATCCAGATACAGGTGATCGGCTGCCTGTAAAAGAAACGGCAGTTGTGGTTATTCTGGCTCTTATGGGAAGTGCAGGGATATTAATATATAAAAAAATAAGAAAGTAGACATATTCTATTGAAATAGGACATAGAGCTGGGCTACAGCACCGCCATGTATGCAGCGTTTTACATGGCGGTGTTTTGCGTAATACAGGTAAAAATGCCCATAGTCTTGCATAATATCCCAGGATGTGATATATTTTAGAGGAATTTTGTGGTACAAAATACCATGGCGGGAGAATGTGTTTACATTATTTGACACAGAATAATAAGAAGGCACATTCTTTATTTTTGCTCATTAAAGATAGGAGAACAAGAACATGACGATAACTGATGAAACAATTGATTATGTTGGAATCCTTGCAAAGCTTGAGCTCTCCCCGGAGGAGAAGGAGCAGGCAAAGAAGGATATGTCAGACATGCTTGATTATGTCAGCAAACTGAATGAACTTAATACAGACGGTGTGGAGGCTATGAGCCATACATTCCCATACAACAATGTGTTCCGTGAGGATGTTGTTGTAAATGGAGACGACAGAGAGAACATGCTGAAGAATGCGCCAGAGCAGAAGGATGGCTGCTACAAGGTGCCAAAGACATTTGACTAGGAGGTAGGCTGAAGTGAATTTAATGGGTATGACGGCTGTAGAGCTGGGAAAAGCTATTAAAGATGGACAGGTGAGCGTAGTTGAAGCGACACAGGCCTGTCTTGACAGCATCGAGGCGTGCGAGAAAGATTATAATAGTTTTGTCACGGTTGATCGTGAAGGAGCACTTGCCCAGGCGGAGGAAGTGCAGAAGAAGATAGATGCGGGAGAGCTCAATGGTCCTCTTGCAGGAGTGCCGATAGCAATAAAGGACAATATGTGCCAGGAGGGTGTGCAGACAAGCTGTTCATCCAAGATTCTGTCAAATTTTGTTCCAACATATACTGCTGAGGCCGTTGTGAAGCTCAAGGAAGCAGGAGCGGTTATAGTAGGACATACCAACATGGATGAGTTTGCCATGGGAAGTACAACCGAGACATCATATTTTGGTGAGACAAGAAATCCATGGGATACAAATAGAGTTCCAGGTGGTTCATCAGGTGGATCAGCGGCAGCAGTTGCCGGTGAGGAGGTGCCATGTGCCCTCGGTTCAGATACCGGTGGATCCATCAGACAGCCGGCTTCATTCTGCGGTGTTACCGGAATCAAGCCAACCTATGGAAGAGTGTCAAGATACGGACTTATAGCATACGGTTCATCACTTGACCAGATCGGACCACTTGCGAAGAATGTAGAGGACTGTGCGACGATCCTTGAGATCATATCACAGTATGACAAGAAGGATTCAACATCAGTTAACAGAGATGACAATGATTTTACAAGCGCACTTGTGGATGATGTGAAAGGCCTTAAGATCGGTCTTCCAAGAGACTATTTCACAGAGGGACTTGAGCCTGAGATAAAGGAAGCCGTGTATGGAGTAGCTGAGACTTTGAAGGCAAAGGGAGCTATTGTTGAGGAGTTTGATCTTGGAATGGTTGAGTATGCTATTCCTGCTTACTATATCATTGCATCGGCGGAGGCAAGTTCTAACCTTGAGAGATTCGACGGTGTAAAATATGGTTACAGAACACCAGAGTACACAGATCTTCACAACATGTACAAGAAGAGCCGTTCAGAAGGATTTGGCCCTGAGGTCAAGAGAAGAATCATGCTCGGTTCATTTGTGCTGAGTTCAGGTTATTACGATGCATATTATGTAAAGGCCCTCAAGGCAAAGGCTCTCATCAAACAGGCGTATGACAAGGCGTTTGAGAAGTATGATATCATTCTCGGACCTGTTGCACCTACAACAGCACTGAAGATGGGAGAGTCACTCTCAGATCCTATCAAGATGTATCTGGGAGATGTGTACACAGTCCCTGTAAATCTTGCAGGACTTCCGGGAATATCACTTCCATGTGGAACTGATAAGGATGGAATGCCTATAGGTGTGCAGATGGTTGGAGATGCATTTGACGAGAAGACCATTATCAGAGCTGCATATGCATTTGAGCAGACTAGAGAGTACAAGAGACCTGCACAGGTTTCAGAAAGGGGGCTGTAAGAGATGGCAAAGACATATGAGACAGTCATCGGACTTGAGGTCCATGTAGAGCTTGCGACCAAGACAAAGATATTCTGCGGCTGCAGCACAGCATTTGGAGGAGCTCCTAATACACATACATGTCCTGTATGTACAGGAATGCCGGGCTCACTTCCGGTACTTAACAAAGAGGTTGTGAATAAAGCGATTGCGGTTGGTCTTGCAACAAACTGCACTATCACACAGAATTGCAAGTTTGACCGAAAGAACTATTTCTATCCGGACAACCCACAGAACTACCAGATATCACAGCTCTACTATCCAATATGCAGGGATGGTAAGGTTGAGATAGAGGTTGACGGAGTTAAGAAATATGTGAGGATCCATGAGATACATATGGAGGAGGATGCAGGCAAGCTTGTCCATGATCCATATACAGACAGCTCACTTGTGGATTTCAACCGTTCAGGTGTGCCTCTTATAGAGATAGTATCTGAGCCTGACATGAGATCTGCGGAGGATGTAATAGCATATCTTGAAAAGCTCAGGGAGACGATACAGTATCTCGGAGCTTCAGACTGTAAGCTGAATGAGGGATCCATGCGTGCTGATGTCAATCTTTCGATCAGAGAGGTTGGCTCAGAGGAGTTTGGCACACGTACAGAGACCAAGAACCTGAACTCATTCAAGGCCATTGCCAGAGCCATAGAGAATGAGAGAGAGAGACAGATCGATCTCATCGAGTCTGGTGAAAATGTTGTCCAGGAGACAAGAAGATGGGATGATACTAAGGAGTATTCATATCCTATGAGATCCAAGGAGGATGCACAGGATTACAGATATTTCCCTGATCCTGACCTTGTACCTATCCACATTAGCGATGAGTGGCTCCAGCAGGTAAGGGACGCACAGCCTGAGTTCAGAGACGAGAAGAAGATAAGATACAAAGAGGAATATGCGATTCCTGACTATGATATAGACATCATCACGGCCTCCAAGAAGCTGGCAGATCTGTTTGAGGACGCGATTGCACTGGGAGCACCTGCAAAGAAGGTTTCCAACTGGATCATGGGAGAGACCATGAGACTGATGAAGGAGAACAGTGTTGATGCGGAAGATCTGAAGTTTTCAGCGGAGAATCTTGCGAAGCTCATAAAACTTGTTGATGACAGGGTTATCAATGGCGGTGTTGCAAAGGAAGTGTTCGAAAAGATATTTGCAGATAATATAGATCCTGAGAAGTATGTCAAGGATAACGGACTTGCAACTGTTCAGGATGACAATGCACTTAAGGAGGCATGTCAGGTAGCCATAGATAACAATCCAAAGGCTGTTGATGATTACAGAGGCGGCAAGGAGAAGGCTCTCGGAGCACTTGTCGGACAGGTTATGAAAGCTATGAAGGGTAAAGCAGATCCTGGATCTGTCAACAAGATGCTTAGGGAGATGCTATAAATATGGAAGAAAACAGAAGAGTTAGAAAGAGGGACAGATACAAACGTCTCATAACAGTGGGTGAGGCCTGTGTACTCATCGCTGTGGAGCTGGTGTTGTTTGGACTCATGTGGTACCGAGACTATGAGGTAACGCTTACGCTTCCGTTCTGGAGAAGAGGAAACTGGGCAGTTATCGGAATGTATGGAATAATCATCATACTTTTCACCAAGCTTTATGGTGGTTACAGAGTCGGATTCTTCAGACTGCTTGATATAGTTTACTCACAGCTGCTGGCTCTCGTGTGTGCCAATGTAGTTGGTTACCTGCAGCTCTGTATAATATGTCGTGACTATGTAAATCCGGTACCATTGTTAAAGGTAACCGGGCTTGAAACGATAGTGATATTGATTTGGATATTTGCGTGTAGATTTTTGTATGCGAAGATGTATCCGCCAAGGCATCTGCTGCTGGTATATGGATATAAGACTCCGATAGAGTTCATAGACAAGATCAATGCCCGTAAGGACAAGTATGTAATAGAAGACAGAATACATGTCAGCGAGGGCGAGCAGGCGATCAAGGAGAAGATACTCCAGTACGATGGAGTAATCATTTGCGAGACAAAGGCTTATATAAGAAATGAGCTTGTGAAGTATTGTTTTGAACACTCCATCAGATCGTATGTTGTGCCAAAGCTTTCCGACATAATCATATTAGGAGCTGAGCCTATTCATTTGTTCGATACGCCTATCCTCTTATCACGAAATCAGGGACTTACCGGTGACGATATGATCATTAAGAGGATCATGGATGTTATATGTGGATTTATACTGCTTGTCATAGCTTCACCATTTATGCTCATATCAGCACTTGCGATATGGCTGTATGACAGAGGACCTGTATTCTACAAGCAGGACAGACTGACACTGAATGGCAAGGTGTTCAAGATCATCAAGTTCAGAAGTATGAAGATGGACTCCGAGGCAGGTGGAGCACAGCTTGCAAAGAAGGATGATGACAGAATAACCCCTGTGGGAAAATGGCTCAGAAAGCTGCATCTTGATGAACTGCCACAGCTTTTCAACGTACTCAAGGGTGATATGTCACTTGTCGGACCGAGACCTGAGAGACCGGAGATCGCCGAGCTTTATAAAAAGACATTCCCTGAGTTTGACTACAGACTCAAGATGAAGGCCGGACTTACGGGATATGCACAGGTTTACGGCAAATACAACACAACCCCTAGAGATAAGGTTAAGCTGGATCTTACCTATTATGAGCAGTATTCAATATGGCTTGATCTCAAGCTGATGCTCCTGACGGTAAAGATCATGTTCCAGAAGGAGACATCAGAGGGAATCGCATCAAATATGACCACGGCACTCAGGGATGGCGAGAAGGTACAGATACCTTCACCTGTAAATGTGAAGCCGGAAGGGCTTGATGAGTCTGAGGATGCATTCTATGACCTCGGAAAGACTGTGCAGAAAACAGATAAATAATAAGCGATATATATCGATGTAGGTGTGTATGATGACTGGAGAAAAAGTATCGGTGATAATTCCGGCGTATAACAGCAGCAGAACCATTTATTCTGCGGTGGATTCAGTTATGAAGCAGGGGATTCCTGTGGAGGTCATAATAGTTGATGACTGTTCGACGGATGATCTGACAGGAGCACTTGATGGATACGCGGAAGATGACCGTGTGAATATCATCAGAAATGAAAAAAATATGGGAGTTGCAGCTTCGCGTAACCGCGGGGTTGCGGCTGCAACTTGCAGATACGTTGCATTTATAGATTCGGATGATCAGTGGCAGCCTGATAAACTGGCTAAACAGTTGAAGCTTATGGAGCAGACAGGTGCGGTTCTGTGTTCTACGGCCAGGGAGCTTGTGAACGAAGACGGATCCAGAACGGGAAAAGTGATCGGAGTTCCTGAAAAGGTCACCTATAAGATGCTGCTCAGAGGAAATGTGATCAATTGTTCATCGGTTGTGATGGACAGACAGGTTGCACTCAGATATCCGATGGGCAACGACGATATCCATGAGGATTATATTTGCTGGTTGCAGATACTGAAGGAATACGGAAGCTCGGTTGCGATAAATGAGCCGTTGCTATTATACAGGCAGATGAGAAACAGTAAGTCTGGTTCAAAACTGTCGTCTGCAAAAAAGACATTTGCCGTATACAGAAAAGTTGGATATGGAGTTATAAGAAGCTGCTTTTACTTCATGTGTTATGCGGTAAATGGTGTTGTAAAATATCTGTTCTGATAGGAATAAATTATATGGCGGAGAAAAGAAATGACGGATGGCAATAAGAAGAGAGGCCCGGGAAGGCCGACGGAAAAGAGAAAAGATACGATCCTGAGACTTAGGATAGATACAGATACTCATCGGAAGCTCAGTGAATGTGCGGCGGTGCGACAGGTATCTATGTCAGAGCTTGTCAGGGAAGCGATAGATGAGATATTCCGAAGAGAAAAAGAAAAACAGCAGAAGAATGAGGCAGAATAAAAATAACAGGTCGATGGCATATACCATCGACCTGTTATTTTGTTATATATTCATGGATTAAAGTGTGTAGCCGTTCTTTTTGAGGAGCTCTCTGGCTGAGTCTATAGAATCATTTCCTGTAGCATTCTTTATAGGAGCAAATTCCTTCTCTCTGTCGACCTCAAATGGAAGACATGTTCCCATATAAGCGATCATATCGAGAGCCAGTGTCTCAAATTTGTAGCCGTTTGGCTCTGATGGCTTGACGATCTCTCCATCCTCACCGACATAAGGGATAGCCTTCTTGACGATGTGGAGAGGCATACTTTCATTCATGATCTTCATCAGTCTGTCAACCGGGAAGATATAGTTTAATGTAACTCCATAGTTGTAAGCGTAATCGCCGTTGGCATCGCGCTCATCACGCATGGCATCTGTGAGTTCATAATACTCGACGATATATGGCTTTCCGTGGTTAGTACACAGGACGCCAACCTTCTCGTCAGGGTATGCTTTTTTGACAACCTTTCCGCCGGAGAGGAAGCCCTCTGTGAGAACTGCTCCGAGGAATACTGGGTCTGCAATTCTCTGAAGTACATTGTCAACTGAGAATACATTTATATACTTGATTCCGTATTTTGTGAGCTTGTCGAGGTGGCCGGCCTTGCAGAGGGATGAGAACCATCCACCGTTGCCGTTAGGAGACATGGCAACCTTTCCCTTCTCCTCGAGATATATCTTGCCGTTGAAGTCCACTGAAGGAACCATTTCCTGTTTAAAGAAATGAACATATTCAGGATTGTAACCGAAGTAGTCATGCTCTTTGAAGAATGATGTTGTGTCATCGTGGTTCTTCTCATTGGTCATGATGAAGAAATGGATCCAGGTATCCGCCATCTTCACAATATCGAGGGTGTGCTCGATGAGAAGCTGGAATATAAACATATCCTTGGTGACACCGACGTTGAAGGTTCCCTTAGGACCGGAGAATCCAAGACGGGTGCCCTGACCACCTGCCAGGAGGACCAGTGCCAGATCGCCAGCTTTGATGGCTTCAAGGCCTGCGTTCTTGTATATATCATACTTTTCTGCAATGCTGTCCATCTGGAGAGCTGCAACGGGAGCGATATCAGAATCACTTCCTGATGAATTGTGTCCGATCATATCGATAAGTGAGAAATCAATTTCACTGATCTGGTTCAGGAGTGCTGCCTGTTCAGCCTCGCTGAGAGTATCATAATACTTTAATAAGTGTAGCTGTCCTTTTTCTTCGAGAAGCTTGTAAGCGTTTTCGTAATTCATAAAAATCTCCTTAATAAATGTGTAGTTTGTATTTATTTTCTCTATCCGTGTATAATCCCTAAATTAATGATATTTCTTCTTGATCTCAATAGTGTCTGTGAATACCTTCCAAATGTCCTTGATCTTGATCCTTCTTCCATCTGCTGCATCGTCCCTGCTGTAATTCAGGACGATAGGAGCTTCGGATATCGAATATCCCTGTCTGTGTGCAGCCACAAGGATTTCAATATCAAAAGCATAGCCCGATATGGAAAGGTTCTCGGCAATCGGCTTTATGACTTCTGCTTTGAAAAGCTTTATACCGGTCTGGGTGTCATGGATACCAAGATGAAACAGCATTTTGAGCATAATATAATAGCTGTAGCTCATGACTCTTCTAATAGGAGGATAATCAAGCTTGGATTCAGGGTGAAGCTTTGATCCTATGACTATGTCAGAACCGGTGTCCCTCATCTGCTTCATAAATGGCTTGAGAAGAGATGGACTCAGTTCAAGGTCTGAATCAAGGAATGCTATATATTTGCCGGAAGCTTTGGCAATTCCGGTTGTGATAGCATGTCCCTTTCCCTGATTGACATCATATCCTGTATCTACAATATGAGAATCCATTTCGGCTGCCTCGGCAATAAGTTTGCCTGTGGAGTCCTTGCTGCCGTCATTCACAGCGATTATCTCATAACGATGAAGAAAACGGCTGAGTATTCGGCTAGTCTCAAGAAGATTATCTTTGATGTGCTGTTCTTCATTGTAGGCGGGCATAACCACCGACAAAGTAATATTGTTATTATCCATTTCTTGCTCCTTAAAAAATAAGCATTGATATTTAGACATTATTAATACGAGTATACTTTTTTATACATCATGTGTCAAATAAAATAGTGTTAATATGAAGGTGTTTATACTAATTAAGATATAATACATGTTGTAAAAGGAAAAAATATAATGTATTATAGAGCGAGGTAACGACATTTTTAGATATTTGAAAAAGGAGTTCCAATGGATAATAAGAAGAAAAATGGAATGAGATCCAGGTACGATGAGGACATGGATTGGCTGGATGACGATGATGATTATCTTGATGATGGTGGATTGATAGGATCATTGTTGTTCGGGGATAAAAAGAAGAAAGAAAAAAGGCGTGATCCTGAGCCGGAGAGAAAGGCTGATAAGAGACCGGAAAAGAAGCCGGAGAAGAAGACTCAGAAGAATATTTCCAGACCTGTGAAGCCGGAAGAGAATTATGACGAGTATTATCACGAGGACAGCAGGGCAAGAAGAGTGAAGAGTGAGGCCCGGGCAAAGCAGAGACAGACCGGACAGCCTGTAGCAGACAGAGCTGTGGACAGAGGTCCGGTGAAGAGGACACAGGGCACTGTACCGAGGACACAGAGCAATCAGAGTACCGTGCAGAGACCTTCAAAAGCTGCCCAGAGACCACGCAGGAGTATACAGAGCACAGGAAGCTCATCTGTGGACAATCTGCTCAGAGAAGTTGACAATATTGAGACAGATGTGCAGACAAGACATGAGGAGCTTAGACGTGAGGCGTGGGAACGCACCCAGAGAAATGTTGCAAAGGCAAAGGCTGAGGTTGAGAGGCTGGAGCTCGAGAGAGAGCAGAATGCCCGCGAAGAGGCAAGAAAGCTTAAGGTTCAGCAGGAGCTTGAGCGCCGCCAGCAGATGAAAGAAGCTGAGAAAAAGGAAGAGCCTGTTGAGGAAGATAACAAGATCACTGAGCCGCAGGAGAGTGATGCGGAAGTTGTAGAAACTGCCACACAGCCAGTAGAAGAGCATGAACAGAAGACTGAGCCGGCAGATATTCTGGAGAAGAATACGGAGCCTGTCCTTGACGATGAGGTCGAGGAAGCTGCAGAGGCAGAGCCTGTGGTAGAGGCTTCGACAGTATCATCCCGAAGAACAGATGACATGCTGGACATGGATGAGCTTGAGCGTATGGAGAAGGATATTGATGAGGATAAGCTCAGTTATTCGGAATCAGATACGGCTGATCTGGGACTTGGAGACATAGGCAAAGCATTGGGCTTCGATGAAGTGGAGCTTGAGGATGATGAGGAAGAGCCTGAGGAGGACGAGGAGTCAGACAGCGAAAAGTTCTTCAGGGAGAACCTTCTCGATGAGGCTGATCCAAAGGTTGTCAATCCGGAGAGAAAGAAGCTTAACATCAGTACAAGAGTGTGGGCGATAGCGTTCTTTGTCCTGCTTGCACTGTTTATACTCATATGTATAATATATGTCAAGAATTATGCCAGAATGAAGTACAATGAGATGGATATCAATGAGATAAGTGCAGATCAGATACTTGTCAATGACGGTGTCAAGGATGCGACCAAGGGATATCGTGCCATTGCACTCTACGGAGTGGATTCCAGAGATTCGAATATGAATTCAGGAACTAACAGTGACAGTATAATGATAGTGAGCATCAATGAGAGCACCAAGGAGATCAAGCTTGTATCTGTATACAGAGATACTCTGATGGAGATAGCAAGCGGTTCCATGGATACCACACAGAAGGTGAATTACGCATACCAGCTCGGCGGTGCGGTTACAGCCATCAACACACTGAATACCAATCTCGACCTGAATATCACAGATTATGTGGCAGTTGATTTCAGTGCAATGGCAAGTATAATCGATGCCGTTGGAGGCGTTGATGTCAAGGTCATTGATGAAGAGGTGAACAACTTCAATAAGAACCTTGCAGAGCAGATAAGCCTGTCAGGCAAATATTCATCAGGAATAACTGAGGCAGGAGAGTATACTCTTGATGGACAGCAGGCAGTTGCATATTCAAGAATACGATCCACTGGCCAGGGAGATATAACAAGAACCGAGAGACAGAGAATAGTCCTCATGAAGGTTATAGACAAGCTGCTCAGTGCAGACACAGGTTCACTTGATTCATTTGTTGATGTTTCATTTAAATGTATATCAACAAGTCTTAACAAGGACGATATACATGCTCTTGTCAAGAATGTGGCTGGATATAAGGTTGTAGATACCGCAGGATTCCCATTTGCATATGAGGCAAAGGAACTCTCGGACAAGGGTAACTGCCTTGTGGCTGCTGATATGGCATCCAATGTGGAGGCATTACATGAATATCTGTATGGTGCTGACAAATACGTCATATCAGGCACAGTAAAGCAGATAAGCAGCAATATAGAGAGCATATCAGGTGTTAAGTCACAGAAGGTCAAGGTGACGACGGAGGCTCCGGGTGATGGAATATCAGACGGAAGCGACGAGGATGGAGATCTTAGGACGATAACAACTCCTCCAAAGGGAATGATCGTCGAGGAATAAAAAACTAAACATAATAATTAAGCAAGGAAGCTTCAGATATGGGGCTTCCTTTTTTTATGCATCGGAGACATTGAGATATGAGACATCCAATGCTTAAAGAAAGGCTACAATATAAAGAATTGTATATACATTACAGAGCATTGTTTTTTAATCGAAAACTGTCAGATAATTTATTGAAAAAAGTTGTTTACAAACAGTGTAAATGGTAGTAATATATCAAAAACGATAAATGACTTGAGAAAAATACAAAAATAACAATATTTACTTGAGAAACAAAAGTTAAAATCAAAATATCGTTGTGAATGACAAAAACATGGAAAGGACGGAACAGGACATGATTGAGAATAAGAGAGCGGAGAATACCGGATTATACGACCCAAGTTTTGAGCACGATAACTGTGGTATCGGTGCCGTTGTCAATATCAAGGGTATAAAGACACATGACACAGTGAACAATGCCCTCAAGATTGTTGAGAATCTTGAGCACAGAGCAGGAAAGGACGCAGAGGGTAAGACCGGAGACGGTGTAGGTATACTCCTTCAGATATCACATAAGTTCTTCGCCAAGGCTTTAGCTGAGCTTGGATATGACCTTGGAAAGGAAGGCGATTATGGAATAGGAATGTTCTTCTTTCCACAGAAAGAACTGGCCCGCAAGCAGGCAATGAAGATGTTTGAGGTTATAGTGGAGAAGGAAGGCCTCGAGTTCATTTGCTGGAGGGAGGTTCCGACAACACCTGGTATCCTTGGCAAGAAGGCAATAGATGTCATGCCATGCATCATGCAGGCATTTATCAGAAGACCAGAGACAGTTAAGTCTGGTATGGACTTCGACAGAAAACTCTACTTTGTCAGAAGAATATTTGAGGAGAGTAATGATGACACGTATGTTCCATCGCTTTCAAGCAAGACAATAGTATATAAAGGAATGTTCCTTGTCGGTGAGCTCAGGATGTTCTACAACGACCTTCAGGATCCGGACTATGAGTCAGCAATAGGACTTGTTCATTCAAGATTCTCAACGAATACAACACCATCATGGCTCAGAGCTCATCCATACAGATATCTGTGTCATAACGGTGAGATCAATACCATAAGAGGAAATGAGGACAAGATGATCGCCCGTGAGGAGACAATGGAGTCGACCATCATGCAGGATGAGATGTACAAGGTTATGCCTGTTCTTGATCCGGATGGATCGGATTCCGCAAGACTTGACAACTGTCTTGAGTTTCTTGTGCTCAACGGAATACCACTTCCTATGGCAGTCATGATCACGATCCCTGAGCCATGGGAGAACGACAGAGCCATGAGTCAGGAGAAGAAGGATTTCTACCAGTATTACGCAACCATGATGGAGCCTTGGGATGGTCCTGCTTCTATATTATTTACAGACGGTGAGCTCATGGGAGCAGTCCTTGACAGAAATGGACTTAGACCATCGAGATACTATATAACAGATGATGATTACCTTGTACTTTCGTCTGAGGTCGGAGTCCTGGACGTTGATCCATCCAAGATTGTGAAGAAAGACCGACTCAGACCTGGTAAGATGCTTCTGGTAGATACAGTGAACGGACGTCTTATATCTGATGAGGAGATCAAGGAGAAATACGCGCTTGCAAAGCCTTACGGAGAGTGGGTAGACAGCAATCTTGTACATCTCGCTGATCTGAAGATTCCGAATATCAGAGTTCAGGAGTATACAGACGAGGAGAGAGCAAGACTTCAGAAGGCATTTGGATATACTTACGAGGATTTCAAGAATACCATATATCCTATGGCAGAGAAAGGTGCAGAGGCAATCAGTGCCATGGGTACTGATACACCACTTGCAGTTCTCTCGAACAGCCACAAGCCACTGTTCAACTTCTTCAAGCAGTTATTTGCACAGGTTACAAACCCACCTATCGATGCGATCAGAGAGGAAGTTGTCACATCCACATCGGTATATCTCGGAAAGGATGGTAATATCCTCGAGGAGAAGCCGGAGAACTGTCATGTGCTGAAGATCAACCATCCAATACTGACAAATACGGATCTTTTGAAGATCAAGAATATGAATGTTCCTGGCCTTAAGGTTGCGACACTTCCTATTCTTTATTATAAGAACACATCCATGGAGAAGGCTCTCGACAGACTGTTTATCGAGGCCGACAAGCTCTACAGGGACGGTGTAAATATCCTCATCCTCTCAGACAGAGGTGTGGATGAGAACCATGTTGCAATACCATCACTCCTTGCAGTATCAGCCATGCAGAAGCACCTGGTAAGAACTAAGAAGAGAACTGCGGTTGCGATCATCCTTGAGAGTGCTGATCCAAGAAACGTTCACCACTTCGCAACACTTCTCGGATATGGTGCATGTGCAGTCAACCCTTATCTTGCAATAGAGACAATCAAGCAGATGGTAGATTCGCATCTGCTGAACAAGGATTTCAATGCGGCTGTCGATGATTACAACAGTGCAATATGCCACGGAATAGTAAAGATCGCATCCAAGATGGGTGTATCAACGATCCAGTCATACATGGGATCACAGATATTTGAGTGTATCGGTCTTTCAAAGGACGTTGTGGACAGATACTTTACAAATACAGTAAGCCGTGTTGGCGGTTCTGGTATAAAGGAGCTTGAGAAGACAGTTGATGATCTTCACTCATCAGCATTTGATCCGCTTGGACTTAACACAAACCTTGCCCTTACAAGCATCGGTGCACACAAGTTCAGAAGCGGCAAGGAGGAGCACCTGTACAATCCTGTTACTATACATCTTCTTCAGGAGTCTACAAGGCGCGGCGATTACAAGCTGTTCAAGCAGTACACAGCAGCGCTCCACGATGAGCAGAAGCCATTCCACCTGAGAGGTCTCATGGACTTCAAGTTCGCTGACAAGCCGGTTCCACTCGATGAGGTCGAGCCTGCAAGCGAGATTGTGAAGAGATTCAAGACTGGTGCCATGAGTTACGGAAGTATATCACAGGAGGCACATGAGTGTATGGCCATCGCCATGAACGAGCTGGGCGGCAAGTCCAATTCAGGAGAGGGCGGTGAGTCGATAGAGAGACTTACGATCGGCAAGGATGGCAAGAATAGATGCTCAGCCATCAAGCAGGTAGCATCAGGAAGATTTGGCGTTACATCGAGATATCTTGTGAGTGCCAAGGAGATACAGATCAAGATGGCACAGGGAGCAAAGCCTGGAGAGGGCGGACATCTCCCTGGCGGAAAGGTATATCCATGGATCGCAAAGACAAGACTTTCGACACCGGGAGTAAGCCTTATCTCTCCACCACCACATCACGATATATATTCGATAGAGGATCTTGCACAGCTCATCTACGACTGCAAGAATGCAAACCGTGATGCGAGAATATCAGTAAAGCTTGTGTCTGAGGCTGGTGTAGGTACAGTAGCGGCAGGTGTTGCAAAGGCCGGAGCACAGGTCATCCTGATCTCAGGTTATGACGGAGGAACAGGAGCAGCACCTAACAACTCCATCCATTACGCAGGACTCCCTTGGGAGCTTGGACTTGCAGAGACACATCAGACACTTATCATGAATGATCTCAGAAATAAGGTCATCCTTGAGGCAGACGGTAAGCTGATGACAGGCCGTGACGTTGCGATAGCTGCAATGCTAGGTGCAGAGGAATTTGGATTTGCAACAGCACCGCTTGTAACAATGGGTTGTGTCATGATGAGGGTATGTAACCTTGACACATGTCCTGTCGGAATAGCAACTCAGAACCCAGAACTCAGAAAGAGATTCAGAGGTAAGCCTGAGTACGTGAAGAACTTCATGCTGTTCATAGCAGAGGAGCTTCGAGAGTACATGAGCAAGCTCGGCGTCAGAACAGTCGATGAGCTGGTTGGACGTTCAGATCTCCTCATGAGCAGCGACAGAGCAGATGAGAGAAATGTCATCCTTGATAAGATAATTAACAATCCTTATATAGATATGCCACAGAACAAGGTAAAGTATCACGAGAAGAATGTCTATGACTTCCAGCTTGAGAAGACAGTAGATATGAGAATTCTCATGAAGAAGCTTGGACCTGCACTTGAGAAGGGACAGAAGAAGAGCGTTGAGCTTGATGTGGTCAACACAGACAGATCTGTTGGAACGATATTCGGTTCAGAGATCACAAAGAAGTACGGCGAGTCACTTGATGAGGACACATACATCGTCAAATGCAACGGCGCCGGCGGACAGAGCTTTGGAGCATTTATTCCAAAGGGACTTACACTTGAACTGGTGGGCGACAGCAACGATTACTTCGGCAAGGGTCTGTCAGGTGGTAAGCTGATAGTTTATCCGCCTCGTTCAGTTAAGTACAAGCATGAGGATAACATCATCATAGGAAACGTTGCACTGTACGGTGCCACAAGTGGTAAGGCATTCATCAACGGTGTTGCCGGCGAGAGATTTGCAGTTCGTAACTCTGGTGCCACGGCGGTCGTTGAAGGTGTTGGCGATCACGGATGTGAGTACATGACAGGTGGTAAAGTAGTAGTCCTTGGAACAACAGGCAAGAACTTTGCAGCCGGAATGAGCGGTGGTATCGCATATGTACTTGATATGGGCAACGATCTGTACAAGAGACTTAACAAAGAGATGATATCCATAGAGGCTGTGACAGACAAGTACGAGGTGAGCGAGCTGAAGCAGCTCATCATGGATCATGTAAATTATACAAATTCAGAGATAGGCAAGAGGATTCTTGAGAACTTTGAGGGATATCTTCCAAAGTTCAAGAAGATCATACCAAAGGATTACAAGAAGATGATGAATATGATAGTTGCATTTGAGGAGAAGGGCCTGAGCCGCGAGAAGGCAGCTATCGAAGCATTCTACAAGGTTAAGAACGGAGGTAAGTAGGAATGGGAAAACCAACTGGATTTTTAGAATATGAGAGAAAGACAAGCGCAGAGCTTGCTCCTAAGGACAGAATCAAGAATTTCAATGAATTCCACACTCCGCTTAGCCGTGATGAGCAGAGAAAGCAGGCTGCAAGATGTATGGACTGTGGCGTTCCATTCTGCCAGGCAGGTATGAACATATGCGGAATGACATCGGGCTGTCCGCTGAACAACCTGATCCCAGAGTGGAATGATATGCTCTATAACGACAATCTTGAGCAGGCATTTGCAAGACTCAGCAAGACCAACTGTTTCCCTGAGTTTACAAGCCGTGTGTGCCCGGCTCTCTGTGAGAAGGCATGTACCTGTAACTTAAACGGTGATCCAGTGTCGGTCCGTGAGAACGAGAGAGCCATCATAGAGTATGCATTTGCAAATGACCTTGTAAATGATAAACAGCCAAAGGTTCACTCAGGCAAGAAGGTGGCAGTCATAGGTTCAGGTCCTTCGGGACTGGCCGTGGCAGACCAGCTGATCGGCAGAGGCCACGATGTGACTGTGTATGAGAGAAGTGACAGACCGGGTGGACTTCTCATGTATGGTATCCCAAACATGAAACTTGAGAAGCAGATCATAGACAGAAGAATAGATGTCATGAAGAAGAGAGGAATAAAGTTCGTACTGAACACAGAGGTTGCAACCGGAAAGGCATCTGCGAAGGCTGTGTGTCCGAAGGATGATCAGATGACAGGTTATCTTAAGAACAAGAACCTCAAGTATGTGAAGGCTGAGGATCTGCTCAAGGAATACGACGCAGTTGTGCTTGCCTGTGGTGCAACCAATCCAAGAGATATAAAAGCACCTGGAAGGGATGCAAAGGGAATCTACTTCGCTGTTGATTTCCTCAAGACTACGACAATGAGCCTTGTAAATTCGGGCTTTGCTGACAAGCAGTTCGTGAACTGTAAAGGCAAGAATGTTCTCGTCATCGGTGGTGGTGATACAGGAAATGACTGTGTGGGAACAGCAGTCCGTGAGGGCGCTGTCAGCGTTACACAGCTTGAGATGATGCCAAAGGCACCTGATACAAGAACACCAGACAATCCATGGCCAGAATGGCCGAAGATCTGCAAGACAGACTACGGTCAGCAGGAGGCAATAGCAGTATACGGACATGATCCTAGAATATATGAGACTACAGTCAAGGAATTCATTAAGGACAAGGACGGAAATGTCAAGGCAGCCAAGTGTGTGAAGCTCGATTGGAAGAAGAATCCTGAGACAGGAAGAATGACTATGACAGAGATAGAGGGAAGCGAGTATATCGTTGACTGTGATGTGGTACTCATCGCAGCCGGATTCCTCGGATGTCAGACATATGTGGCAGAGAGCTTTGGTGTGGAACTCAACGAGAGAACAAATGTCAAGACTCCATGTCCAAACTCATATACAACAAATGTTTCAAAGGTATTCGTAGCCGGAGACATGCACAGAGGCCAGTCACTGGTCGTATGGGCCATCCGCGAAGGCCGCGAGGCCGCCATGGCAGTAGAAGAGCTGCTGCTCGGATACACTAATTTGCAGTAGGATATACAAAATAAAAAAAATATCTCTAACACCACAGATATTGAGGTGTTAGGGATATTTTATTCTTTAAAGCAGGTGGTTTACCGGCAGGTACATAGGAAGTCCATCCTTGTACTGAAGGGAAACCTCGCCGATTATAAGAGGTCTGAGATATGCTTCCATCTCAGGTGTGACGTCATTCTTCTCAGGTGTGATCCACTCAAGCGGAATTGTCTTAGCCTGGTTGGCGATGAGAGATACATTCTCAGGTTCAATGATCCACTGGTATGGATCGTTAGAAACTCGCTTGATCGTGGACATAACAGCAGTCATTCCCTCGGCGGCGTATTTTACAGCAGCCTGGCCAAGTGCAAATGACTCGTTGATATCTGTCCTTGAGGAAATATGCGCTGCACATCTCTGGAGGACATTGAGCTCGATGGAACGAACCTTTATATCCATTCTGTCCTTAACAAGACTCTCGAGAGCCTTGCCGGTTCCGCTGAGCTGGGCATGTCCGAACTTGTCTGCCACAGCAGAAGTTGCGCTGATGTAGTTGCCATCCTTATCATGTATACCCTCAGATACGGCCACGATGACACATCTTGAAGTCTTTAATACATTTTTGATGTCCTCTATAAACTGATCCTCATCGAAGTCTACCTCAGGAAGATATATGAGATGAGGAGCAGGACTGTAGTCATTTCTTGCCAGACAGGATGCAGCGGTGAGCCAGCCTGCATCACGGCCCATGATCTCCACGATGACAACACTTGGTATCTGGTAGATGTAAGTGTCGTGGGCAATCTCCAGCATGGTGGATGCAACATACTTGGCTGCAGAGCCAAATCCCGGAGTGTGGTCGGTATGGCACAGGTCATTGTCAATGGTCTTAGGGATGCCGACGATCTTCACATCCGATCCGATCTTATTTGCATATTTGCTGAGTTTATCCACTGTATCCATAGAGTCGTTGCCGCCGATATAGAAGAATGCGGCAACCTGATATTCCTCAAATCTGTCAAATATTATCTCATAAGGTTTTGAGTCAACCTCAAAATCAGGAAGCTTGTATCTGCATGAGCCAAGGTACATTGCAGGGGAGAGCTCCAGAGTATTTACCAGAGGAAATTTTGAGAGAGCCATGAGGGACAGATCTATGAAATTATTGTCCAGCACTCCCTGGATCCCGTGAATTGCACCGTAAACTCTGGTGAATTTGTTGCTTTTCTTAACTCCGTCTATGACACCTGCCAGCGAAGCATTTATCGCTACGGTAGGACCTCCTGACTGAGCTACTATACAGTTATCTTTCATTTTGTAAATCTCCTTTGAAAGGTTTTATTTTATTCTGGACTGCGCAGGAGTATGGTTATCTTTTTGCGGCCATAAACCATAAGTGCGTCCTTGATTATATCTTTGTTGGCATCGGTTGTGTGTATCTCAACAGTGTCCAGAAGCTTTTCAACATATGAGCACCAGAGGTCATAGATGATCTTCTGGTTCTTCTCACTGACAGGCGGAAGTGCAGCCTTTGCCTTTTCCAGATCGCAGTCAGCATCTGTCATGTAAATGAATGAATCAGGTGTGAGTGCTTCCTCACCGTATGCTGCGACAAATATCTCTTCTGTCCTGACAAATCCACAGTCATACATCTCAACTATGAGATCGTGGATACATTCATCGATATTATCGAAATAGTGGTAGTAACGGAGCAGATGAGCCTGATTCTCGTCCTCGATGTCATCACGGTTTATCCAGTACCCCTTGCTCTGGCTCTGTTCCTCCCTGATAGCCTCTTCCTGCATGAGATCGAGATCTCTCAGTGCCTCCTCGCGCTTATCGGCAAGCTTTCTTCTGACATACACCACAGTCATGACTATGAGTGCAAGCAGAAATACTCCGAGCAATACGCCGAATAACATTTGTAAGCTGGTTTTATCCATTTGGTGAACACCTGCCTTTCATGTTTGGAAATAATTATAAATTCCCATAAGTATCTATATTCTAACACAGGTAAGATTGGTATTTCAAGAAGGCATATAATGTCAATTATAGTGGTTAAAGTTCACGTGAAAAATTCTTGCAAGAGATGTAAAGGTAAGGTATAATGTGCTCATAGCTGAGATGTATTAAGTCTCTTGTGATTTTGAACCTACATTTGAATAAACGGGATTCCTATATCATTGTTATTGAAGTCAAGCCTCGTTATATAAGTTCTAGTGGAAGGCAGATATACAATTGCGGTTGCCCACCTAGCGCTGCTAGGACTCAAAAGCAAGGGCGCATTTCAGTTTATTACACAAGATGAAGAAGCAGCATGTATATGCTGCTTTTTCTCTGTATGTGGATATATTTGCGGAGAAATGGAGACAGGGGAATGCGAATAGATCAGAGGAAGAAATGGTATCAGAAGATCAAATACAATAAGAATTTTAAGATAGTGAGTTTCATAACTATAATTCTGGTATGTGTTGTCGGATATATGATGATAACAGGTAAAAACAGAGTAGGCGAAGAGACTGATGATAACAACGATGGCAATTCAGTGGAGACCATAGTTATAGAAGCTCCGGATGATCCGGTGGGAGATCTGAAGCAATATGTTGAAGCCGACACGGACAGTACAGAGATCGCGGAGTATGACTACACAATTCAGGGAGCAGGAACTGTGGCTTCAAAGAAGAAAGAGGATAAAGGCAGCAGCTCGTCCGGCACCGACAGAACCAGCGGGGGCAGCGGCTATGGCGGATCGTCAGTCGTTATATCCGGTATGGAGAACAGTGTCAGAGTCATCCTGACAAATGGCGGAGATTATTATCAGAGCTATGTGGAATTTACCTGCAGTACAGGATTTAACGTGACGAGCGATGGCAAGAAGAAAACCTACAAGGCGGATGAATTTGTATCACTTGGCAGCGACAACAAGGCCTCATCCATCATAGTTGAGCCTGAGAGTTCGGATGGAATGATAACAGTATCGAGTCTCAGCAAATCAAGCGGCACCCCGAGGTATCACGGAGCCCTTGAGATAACAAAGGATTCGTCGGGATACATGATCATCAATCAGGTAGATATAGAACAGTATCTGTATGGGGTAGTGTCAAGTGAGGTTTCATCGAGCTACAGCCCGGAGGCGCTCAAGGCTATGGCAATCTGCGCCAGAGGATTTACATATAGAAAGCTTGGAAGTAACTACAGGGGATACAATGCAGACCTTGATGACACAACATCGTGCCAGGTCTACAATAACTTTCCTGAGACGGGAAATTCCATAGATGCAGTCCAGTCCACATCCGGAATTGTACCTACATATAACGGAGAGATCATAAACGCTGTATATTTCTCAACATCGTGCGGAACGACTACCACGAGTGACCAGGTGTGGGGCGGAAGCATGCCATATACCTGTACACGTATTCAGAATACGGCGCTGGACATCCCATATTTCAGCGATGAAGCGGCATTCAGGGATTTCATGGATGGCAAGACGGACACAGATGTGGTTGAGAGAAATCTTCCTATGTACAGGTGGACGGTTACATACACAGAAGATGAGATGAGAAATGCGGTTGAGACCGGCCTTTCAAGATGCTCGGATGTGTCTGCGACATCGGTTGGCAAGATCAAGTCAATAATGGTGACGGGAAGAGATGACAGTGGACTTGTGAAGGAAGTTACGATAACAGGCGACAAGGGAAGCGTGGTAGTCAGCGGCCAGAGCAATATCCGAGTTCTGTTCGCCACGGATGGCAAGGCTATAACAGAGCAGGATGGATCAGAGCTCACGGGCTGGACAGGCGTTCCAAGTAATTTCTACTATGTAAAGAAGGATAATGACACAGGACTCTACACACTTAAGGGCGGCGGATACGGACATGGAGTCGGAATGAGTCAGAATGGTGCAAATGAACTGGCAAAGCTGGGATATACTGCAGCGCAGATAATAAGCCATTATTACAACGGAGCAGTTCTCAGTTCGGTTGAAAAGTAACGGAGAGAATCACTAATTATGAAGTTAAAGAAGCGCATAGTGCTCATATACCATAAAGTCAGATTGTTTATGGCAGAGATGAATAAGGATCAGGTGGCGGCATTTGCGGCACAGTCTGCTTTTTTCCTGCTGCTGTCACTGTTTCCACTGGCGATGACGCTGCTTACATTTGTCAAATATCTGCCATTCACAGAGACCCAGGTGTTGGAGATAATAAAGGAACTGTTCCCGGAGGAGATCAATTCCAATTTTGAATTCATGTTTGCAGAGATTTTCGACAGCAAGAGCTCACTGCTTGCCACCACAGCAACCATATTGCTCACAGTGTGGTCGGCGTCAAAGGGAACAATGGCTATAGGCCGCGGACTCACTTTCATGGCAGGCAAGGAGGACAGCGTCAATTATTTCCTCAGAAGAGCGATACACACTCTGTATACATTGATATTCTGTGTGATGCTGGTGGCGGTTATGGTTATATATATCCTCGGCGATGTAGTTGTGTCAAAAATGCTGGTGCGGCTGGATTCGGTGGAGAGATTCCAACTGGTAGATACCGTTGCGAATATCCTGTCGATCGTCAAGATAGCATTTGCCCCTACGGTTTTGTTTGGGGTTATGATCGTGGCATACTGGGCATTGCCGGTTGAGCGGGTGAGGATCAAGACCGCTGTGCCGGGAGCTGCATTTACGACCATACTCTGGATGCTTTTGTCATTTGGCGTATCAAGCTATATCAATATAGTGGGAATCAACACATATATGTATGGAAGCCTTGCAAGTGTGATATTGCTTGCGCTGTGGCTTTACATGTGTATGTACGTCATGCTGATAGGCGCGGAGATCAACAAATTCATGGATAATGGAATCCGGGGAATAAGAAGGCGTGCGCACAAGGCCGGGCGTAAGAAGAGACGACTTGAGAGGAAGAAAAAGCGTGCGGAGAAGAGGCGGATGCGAAAAAATCGACATTTAAAGATGGACGAAGAAGTTGATGTAGAAGTAGATAAATGAAATAAAAGTAGAGTGTATTCAAGTTAAAGAATACTGCGATTGAGACGCATAGTGGCTCATATAAAAATACAAGTAGTAAGCGGGTAAAGAAAACAATTTCTATAAATGTAAGATATTACAGTGCATATTATAAAATAAAAGCCTCCTATTCTGGTGGAGTGGCAATTGATATTTTGGTAACTAAGGGGGCAGTCACAGCAAGTCTAGCAACAGGGTATACATTGTCTACGCTTCTTTCAGATATAATAAGTAACTATGGAAGTACTGATATTAGGTCTCCTGGTATTGAAAACTGGGGATATAGATTTAAATATGTAACAAATAGCAGTAAAGATGGATTTGATATTTATTTACTTACGTATAATAGTAAAGGAAGACTTGCAGATACAAAGAAAATAAAGAGTGAAAGATATAAAGCGATTTTGATATAAAAAGGAGAAAATATATGAGAGAAAAAAAAGCTATACTTCTGTTAGTACTTAGTGCATGTTTGTTTGCAATCGATTTTATCTTAAAAGGAGATTTTGGTAAGGTGATGTTTTATATAATCTTATTGATAGGCTGGATATTACTTTTGGCATCAATTGCTTTACAAATAAAGAAAAAGAAACGGGAAGATGATTAAATAGGAGTATGGTACTCGTAAGGTTTATTTTCACAATCAAGTTATATAATATTTCTGAAAATTGAATTGTTGTTGATCATGACAGTATGACAAAAAAGATGTTGACTAACACCCACATGTAGGTATATTATCTCTACAGGCAGTGACGATGCAAAAGATACGTATGTCACCATCAGAGAGACCGGGTCAGCGGCTGAAAGCCAGGTCAGGTAAGAGTGCGTATTTAATTTCACATCAGAGCCACCACGGCTGAAGGATTGAAGATATCTGTTTTATCAGATGACAGATGTTGGTCTGTGTAGGGTGTGGCGTGTGACGTGCGACAAACGTCTAATGAGAGTCAGACATGGACAAGATACATAGAGTGTCTGGAATCAGGGTGGTAACGCGGATATAATTCGTCCCTAGTATGTATAACATGCTAGGGACTTTTGCGTTTACAGGGTGACAAGCGGCTGCGATGCGCGAGCTTGCTCGCATGCATCAGCAGACATTTGTCACCCGCGCGCGACATGAAACACGGAGCCCGGGAGGGCGGAGTGTGAATGCCGTGTAGGGATTGAGAGAGCGCGCAGCGCGGAGCAATCCCGGTAAACGCCAAAAAGAGGAATGAGCGCATAGCCCGATAGGGCGGAGCGCGAATTACTGTAGGAATTGCGGAAGCCGTAGGCGAGCAATTCCGTGACTTATATATGGAAGTAATTAATATAGGATCCACATTGAAATCCCTATAAATAGAAAAAGGAGAAACACGATGAGAGACAAGTTGGAAGCCATCAAGGCAGAGGCTCTTGCCAAGATCGAGAGCGCAGAGGTTGTATCGACACTTAACGATGTGAAGGTGGCGATACTCGGTAAGAAGGGAGAACTCACACAGGTTCTCAAAAGCATGAAGGATGTAGCACCGGAGGACAGACCAAAGGTAGGCCAGATGGTAAATGAGGCGCGTCAGGCCATCGAGACAGCCCTTGATGAGAAGACAAAGTCCATCAACAGGGCACTCCGTGCAGAGAAGATGAAGAGAGAGACCATAGATGTAACTCTTCCAGGAGTGAAGAAGCTTACAGGACACAGACATCCAAACCAGATAGCACTTGAAGATCTGGAGAGAGTGTTCATCGGTATGGGTTACGAGATAGTTGAGGGACCAGAGGTAGAGTATGACAAGTACAACTTTGAGCTGCTGAACATTCCTGCAAATCACCCTGCAAAGGATGAGCAGGATACATTCTATGTTACAAAGGATATCCTCCTTCGTACACAGACATCACCTGTTCAGGCAAGAATCATGGAGAAGGGCAATCTTCCGATCAGAATCCTCTCACCTGGACGAGTATTCAGAGCTGATGAGGTAGATGCAACACATTCACCATCGTTCCATCAGGTAGAGGGACTTGTAATAGATAAGGGAATCACCATGGCTGACCTCAAGGGAACACTGGCGCAGTGGGCAAAGGAGTTCTTCGGTGAGAACACAAAGGTCAAGTTCAGACCTCACCACTTCCCATTCACAGAGCCTTCAGCAGAGTGTGATATCACATGCTTCAAGTGCGGCGGCAAGGGATGCCGAGTATGTAAGGGCAGCGGCTGGATAGAGATCCTTGGCTGTGGTATGGTTCATCCAAAGGTTCTCCGCGACTGTGGAATAGATCCTGAGGTATATTCAGGATTTGCATTTGGAATCGGACTTGAGAGAGTAACACTTCTCAAGTATGAGATAGATGACATGAGACTTCTCTACGAGAACGACATGAGATTCTTAGACCAGTTTTAAGTATGTGTCAAGTTTTCTGTGAAAACTTGACATGCAGCTCCAGCCATTTGCCGAAGGCAAATTTTGCATGGCTGGAGTTCAATGATAAATAGGAGGACAAATAGATGAATACACCAATTTCATGGATAAAGGCATATGTTCCTGATCTGGACGTGACAGCTCAGGAGTTTGTAGACGCCATGACTCTCTCAGGATCACATGTAGAGGGTTACGAACAGAAGGATAAGAATCTTGACAAGATTGTTGTCGGCAAGATTCTCACTATGGAGAAGCATCCGGATGCGGACAAGCTTGTAGTATGTCAGGTAGATGTTGGACAGGCGGAGCCTCTTCAGATCGTGACCGGAGCAAAGAATGTAAAGGTCAATGATCTCATCCCACTTGTACTTGACGGTGGTAAGGTTGCGGCAGCACACGGCGACAACAATGAGTACCCTGACGGAATCAAGATCAAGAAGGGTAAGCTCAGAGGAGTTGAGTCAAATGGTATGATGTGCGGTATAGAGGAGCTTGGTTCATCAAGAGACTTCTATCCGGAAGCACCGGAGGATGGCGTGTATGTATTCCCAGTGGAGTCAGGTGTGAAGCCGGGCGATGACGCTGTGAAGGCACTTGGACTTGACGATGTTGTTGTCGAATACGAGATCACATCCAACAGAGTTGATTGTTTCTCAATGATCGGTATGGCAAGAGAGGCAGCAGCTACATTTGACAAGTCATTTTACCCACCAGTGGTAACAAAGACAGGAAATGACGAGGACGTCAATGACTATATATCAGTAGAGGTAAAGGATCCTGACCTCTGCCCTAGATACACAGCAAGGGTTGTCAAGAACCTGAAGATCGGACCTTCACCAAAGTGGATGCAGCAGAGACTTGCTTCACAGGGAATCCGTTCGATCAACAACCTTGTAGATATAACAAACTACGTTATGGAAGAGTACGGACAGCCAATGCACGCATATGATCTCAGTACCATAGCTGGCAACAAGATCGTTGTCCGCCGTGCAAATGACGGAGATACATTTGTAACACTTGATGGACAGGAGAGAAAGCTCGACCATGACGTTCTGATGATCTGTGACGGTGAGAAGGAGATCGGTATCGCCGGAATCATGGGCGGCGAGAATTCCATGGTAACAGACAGTATCGATACACTGCTCTTTGAGGCAGCCTGCTTCGATGGAACAAATATCAGACTTTCATCGAGAAGAATCGGACTTGCAACTGATGCGGCAGCAAAGTTCACAAAGGGACTTGACCCAAATCTTGCCATGGAGGCAATAGACAGAGCATGTCAGCTCATTGAGGAGATGGGCGCAGGTGAGGTAGTCGGCGGAGCTGTTGACGTATATCCAAATCCTGTACAGGACAAGAAACTCCCATTTGAGCCTGATAAGATGAACGCACTTCTCGGAACAGATGTTGAGCCAGAGAAGATGCTGTACTACTTCGGTAGACTTGGTCTCACATACGATGCAGATACTAACACACTGGATGTGCCAAGTTTCAGACAGGATCTGAACTGTATGGCAGATCTGGCAGAGGAGGTTGCAAGATTCTACGGATACGACAACATTCCTGTATCACTCCCAAGAGGTGAGGCAACAGTTGGTAAGCTCCCATACGACCAGATGATCAATGCCATCGCAAGGGATGTCCTTGAGGCAAATGGTTTCTCTGGCGGTATGTGCTACTCATTCGAGAGCCCTAAGGTATTTGACAAGCTGCTTCTTCCTGCTGACAGCGAGTTCAGAAAGACAGTTACAATAGCAAATCCTCTCGGCGAGGACTTCAGTATCATGAGAACAGTATCACTGAACGGTGTTTTCACATCATTGGCAACCAATTACAATAGAAAGAACAAGGTTGCAAGACTTTATGAGTTCGGAAATGTATACCTTCCAAAGTCACTTCCACTCACAGAGCTTCCAGAGGAGAGAATGAAGCTGACTATCGGTATGTATGGTCAGGGAGATTTCTTTGATCTCAAGGGAGTTCTCGAGGAGCTTACAGACAAGGTTGGTCTCAAGGGACAGGTGACATACGAGCCTGAGTCAGAGTACACATTCCTTCATCCGGGCCGTCAGGCAAAGCTCAAGAAGGGCAACCTGACAATTGGATTTATCGGACAGGTACATCCTGAGGTATGTGACAACTACAACCTTAAGGGTGAGGTATATGTGGCAGTCATCGATATGCCTACACTGGTTATGCTTTCAAACTTCGATACCAAGTACGAGGGAATCGCAAAGTTCCCTGGAAGTACAAGAGATCTGAGTCTTGTTGTGGACAAGGAAATATTTGTCGGACAGATAGAGGAAGTCATAAAGAAATGTGGCGGCAAGCTGCTTGAGAGCTACAAACTTTTCGATGTATACGAGGGCGAGCAGATCGCAAAGGGCAAGAAGTCGGTGGCTTACACAATGACATTCCGTGCTAAGGATAGAACACTTGAGACGTCAGAGGTCGATGGAATCATTGCCAAGATTCTCAAGGAGCTTGGAAAGCTCGGAATCGAGATCAGGGCGTAATAGGCGCTATCCTTGAAATATTTGTGATAGTAGTATAATATGTAACTGTTTGGCGCGGAGATATTGTATATATCCAGCGTCAGACAGTTATTTTTGTGTGAATAAATATGTGAGGAATTACGATATGATGAAATTAACAGACTTTTACTATGATCTGCCACAGGAACTTATAGCACAGGACCCACTCCTCAAGAGAAGTGAGTCACGTCTCATGGTCCTGGACAGAAAAGATAATACGATAGAGCACAAGCACTTTTATGATGTGATAGACTACCTGAATCCGGGAGACTGTCTGGTCATCAACGATACAAGGGTTCTTCCGGCGAGACTTATGGGCGTCAAGGAGGATACGGGAGCATCCATAGAGGTTCTTCTTCTGAAGAGAAAGGACGACTGTACATGGGAGACTCTGGTAAAACCGGGCAAAAAGTGTAAGGTGGGTGCTCGTATAGTATTTGGTTCAGAGTCAAATGAACCTGACCCTGAGACAGGACTTATAAAGGGCAAACTTGTGGGTGAGGTCGTCGATATAGTTGAGGAGGGCAACAGACTCATCAGATTTGAGTTCGATGGAATATTCGAGGAGATCCTTGACGAGCTGGGACAGATGCCACTCCCTCCATATATCACACATAAGCTTGAGGACAAGAACAGATATCAGACAGTTTATGCAGAGCATGACGGTTCTGCGGCAGCACCGACTGCAGGACTTCACTTTACAACAGAGCTGCTTGACCAGATCAAAGCGAAGGGAATCAAGATAGCGCATGTGACACTCCATGTCGGACTTGGAACGTTCAGACCAGTGAAGGAAGAGAACATACTAGATCACCACATGCATTCTGAGTTCTGTATCATAGAGCAGGATGCTGCTGATATGATCAACGAGACAAAGGCTGCAGGCGGAAGAGTTGTGTCCGTAGGAACGACAAGTACCAGAACTCTTGAGTCCATGTCGGACGACGATGGAACAGTTCATGCAGGCAGCAAATGGACGGATATTTTCATTTATCCGGGATACAAGTTCAAGGTTATTGACGCACTCATCACGAATTTCCATCTGCCTGAGTCAACGCTTCTTATGCTTGTTTCTGCGCTGTACGACAGAGAGCATATACTTGAGGCGTACAAGGTGGCGGTTGAGGAGAAGTACAGATTTTTCTCATTTGGCGATGCTATGCTGATAAAATAGCAGAAGAATCAGGACGATTAGAATAAAGGCATGATGTAATAGGGGTGCTGATAATTTATATACTCTGGATGGGACTTATATCCGGAGAGGAGACAGATATATGGGAAAGAAGATATGCGTGGTATTCCCGGGAATCGGATATCACACTGATAAACCGTTACTTTACTACAGTAAAAAATATATGATAGCACATGGATATGATATTGTTGATGTGACATACGGCAAGCTTTCGGGACATCTCCCGGAGGAGATACAGAAGGTATTTGATGATGGCTGGAATAAAGCGGTAGATTGTCTGAAGAATGTGGATTTCTCGGAGACTGAGGATATAGTATTTCTGTCAAAGAGTATAGGTACGGCTATATCTGCAAGATATGTGGCAGAGATGGGGCTGAAGGTGAGAAATATATACTTCACTCCGCTTGAGATCACCATGCAGTATGCCAATTCAAATGGCATAGCTTTTCATGGCACAGCAGATCCGCTTGTGAACACGGGTGAGCTGACAAGACTTTGTGAGGCTAAGAGTATTCCACTTTATACATACGAGGGCGGAAATCATTCAATAGAGACAAAGGATATTCTATGGAACATAAAAACGCAGAAAGATATAGCGGAAAAGTATATAGACTATTTGAACTTCTAGGACATACGGAGGGGCAGTTATATATTGCGGAGATAGCAGTGCTCATAACACTGCTTATCGGCACGGCGGTATATATACTGCTCCTTCGTGTCCTGCCGGATACCTCATGGCTTGAGGGGTGTCAGATACGCCGGTTTACAGGGGTGATATGTCCCGCATGCGGTACGACAAGGGCTGTACTTGCCATGCTCCACGGACATATTCTGACGGCTATGTATTACCATGTGGCGACGGTATATCTGGTGTGTATTTGTACTATATATTTAATAGGCAATACGATAAGGCTTGCCACAAAGGGCAGGACACCGCTTGTGAGATTCCGACTGTGGTATGTGTATGTGTGGCTTGGGATATTTGTGGTGTCTTACGTGGTGAAGCTGGTGGTGCCGGGGTATGTCATATAATGAGCGCAAGTTGAGTAGGCGTGCGCATGTCATAGCGCTTATGCACGTCGACATATGATATAAGGAGTGGTTTCATGAGACTTATGATAAAACAACGGGTATTTGCCTGGACAGATACCTACGATATATATGATGAATGGGGAAACAAAAAATATTTTGTGAAGTCGGAGGCGTTCCGGCTGACGCATCAGGTTCACGTATATGACATTGCGGGAAATGAGATAGGTCTTATCAGTCAGAGATTATTCACATTCCTGCCTACATTTGACATCAGTGTGGGTGGCAGACCGTGTGGAAGTATCAGGAAGGAATTTACATTCTTCAAGCCATCGTACAGTATTGAGTATGGTGGATGGCAGTGTGATGGAGATTTCCTTTCGTGGAATTATAGTGTCACAGCTGGAAGCAGGCTGGTGGCAAATATAGCAAAGCAGTTTCTCTCATGGGGAGATACATACACACTTGATATCTCAGATCCGGGTGATGAGATCATGGCACTTATGCTTGTGATTGCCATTGATGCGGCCAATTGTTCGCAGAATAATAATTAATTTTTTAGAATTTTATATAAACATGAAGAAGATAGGAATGTATGAGGAGACAGGCAGGAAATAGTCATGAACAAGATATCAAAGTATGTTGTGATTATAGTAGGCATATTGGTAATGGTGGTGTTGCTGCCATTAGGTTATGTTAGATATAAGACGCGTTACGAAGCTGAGCAGATAAGTGTGTTAACGTCTCCAGATGGTGATTATGAGCTTGTGATCTATTCTGTTGGCGACCCGGATTTTCCATTTGGAGCTGCCCATGGAAGACTGGTGCTGAAGGGCAAAGAGAAGACGGTTGCATATAGGTCATTTGAAGTGGCAAATGATGGTGCAAGATTTGACGAAAGCGATCTAAAGACGACATGGTATATTGATCGTGTGGAGGTGGTAGTGTCTGGCTCTGAACAGCGTGACGAGCTTGTGACCATGCGTTTTAATGGGCAGACCAGTAGTAGACGTCTCACGACCAGATATAGAAGAGAAGATACGGATATAGAAAAAGACAGCGAACAAGACTCTGCGATAACGGAAAAAGCTTCGGGTGACAGCAGGGGGAATGCAGAGAGCTCCACTGATTCCTCTGTTGATCCTGATGTAAATGATCAGCCAGAAAATAAGGAAATTACAGTCGGGTATCAGGCGATCTTTGAGAAATATTCAGATGCCACAGCTGGAAAATTCGAAGTATATTACGGCGCCTCGGAGTCATCATCAAGATGTATATTGTCTGAAAGTGATAATTCCGTGGAATACATTGTATATGATGGCAAGTCAGAGAATGGGAAGTGTGGGCTGTATGTAAGGTATCGTACTGAAAAAGGCGGTGGTGGAACATATGATTATGGCAGCGCCGAAATAGAAGATATCTATGCATATGTATTTTCCAGTGGAGAAGTGATAAGCAGTGGAAAGACAAACTGGGAAGATACTGGAACGGATGAGTTTGAGAGGGCAACGGAGTAAGCTGTTGTGAATAGTCCATGAACTGTGGTAAAATGAATATTGGACAGAGCAGGATATCATTAAATTATTAGGATAAAAAGTAACACAAATAAAGGCGACACAGCTGTCTGGTAGGATGCAAAGCATCACAGACTGTAGTGTCGCCTTTATTTGTGCTAAAAATAATCTATATATCTTTAACGTTCCAGCCCACCCAGATCATCATAGAATCCCGGATATGAGATGTTCACGCACTCGGCTCCGGTGATCTCTGTATCGCCATCAGCGTTAAGTCCTGCGATGGCAAAGCTCATGGCGATTCTGTGGTCCAAGTGACTGTCAATCACTGCACCGTGAAGAGGCTTTCCACCGCGTATGATCATTCCGTCATCGGTTGCAGTTATGTCTGTGCCCATGGATGAGAGAGCGTTTACCATGACATCTATTCTGTTTGATTCCTTGACCTTGAGCTCCTGGGCATCCCTGATGATGGTCTCACCGTCTGCAAAGCATGCGAGAACTGCGATGGCAGGGATCTCGTCAATGAGCTTTGGTATGATGGAACCCTCAATGACACAGCCCTTGAGACTTGATGTCCTGACTGTTATGTCAGCGGTTGGCTCACCGCATCCGCTCACTACATTGGAGTATTCCATATCGCCGCCCATTGCCTTGATTACTTCAAGTATTCCGTCTCTGGTCGGGTTGATTCCAACATTCTTGATGGTGATGCATGAGTTCGGAGTGATAAGTCCTGCAACAAGGAAGTAAGCAGCTGATGATATATCTCCAGGTACAAGTATCTTCTGTCCAACAAGCTCATCCACAGGCTTTACGGTAGCCGTAGTTCCCTCTGTTTTTATATTGCCGCCAAATGACTCAAGCATGAGTTCAGTGTGGTTTCTTGACACATATGGCTCGGTGACACTTGTCTCGCCGTCTGCATAGAGTCCGGCAAGGAGTACACATGACTTTACCTGTGCTGACGCGACAGGTGAGTTGTAGTGTATTCCATGGAGTTCCTTTCCGTTTATAAGGAGCGGTGCACAGTCATTTCCGAGTTCGGATGTGATGTCGGCACCCATCATGGAGAGAGGCGTCATGATTCTCTTCATAGGGCGCTTACATATAGAAGCATCACCTATAAGCCTGCTTGCAAATGGCTGAGCGGCAAGTATACCTGATATAAGTCTGGTGGTTGTTCCGCTGTTGCCGACATCGAGTGTGCCTTCAGGCTTTGACAGTCCATGCAGTCCTTTGCCGTGTACAGTAACGACACAGCCGTCGTAATCAATATCTATACCCATCTGCCTGAAACAGTTCATGGATGATATACAGTCTGCTCCATTTAAAAATCCGTGTACCTCGGTTATTCCATCTGCGATTGAGCCGAACATGATGGAGCGGTGGGAGATGGATTTGTCCCCCGGTATTGTTATCTCTCCGTTAAGTGATTTTACTCTGTTGATCTTCATAAATTCTCAGTATTCCTTTATTCTAGTGTAATATGTTTTACCTATCGGTTATAAATCTTATAGCCTGCGGCCTTCAGCACATCCTGCGCATTCCGTCTTGAATCAGCATCGTAGAATGAGAGTCTGAGAACCCCTTCCTCATCCTCCCGGTTGTGGGAGACTCCGATGTTCTTGAGGCTTATCTTTGCCTCTGCGATAAAAGCTGCCACCTTTGCCAGCGCACCAGCCTCGTCAGGGATATCTACGAACAGTTCATGGTGCATTCTTATGACACCGCTGCTGTTGTTAGGGATGGAATCCCTGTAATCTCTGGCGGATGCAAAAAAAGCATTTATCCCAGCCGCATCGCGCTGTTTAATATGATAAATCATTTTGTCTATAAGCTCAACATATTCCTGAAGCCCGTGTACGATATTGTCAGGATTTGCCAGAAGAATGTGCTCCCATACCACCGGATTGGAGGATGCGATCCTGGTTATATCTTTGAAACCACCGGCTGCCAGTGACTTAAATATATTGTCTGGGCTGTCTGCCGCTGCGACAAGGTTGACCAGTGAGGCGGCTATGACGTGGGGCACATGGCTTATGTAAGAGGTTATACGGTCGTGCTCAACAGGTGAGTATGTGATCGGTATTGCGCCCAGATCTCCGATAAATGTGGAGAACTCCTCTGTCTTGCCCGGCAGAACTCCGTCTGCAGGTGTGATGAAGTAATAGGCATTCTCTATGAGCCTGTCGGTGGCCGCCTCGTAGCCAGATCTCTCAGAGCCGACCATAGGGTGTCCGCCGACAAAATACCTGGCAAGCCCAAGCTCCTGGACTGCTTCGTATATGTCGAGCTTTACGCTTCCGACATCAGTCAGTATGGTGCTGTCTGTAAGAAATGGCTTGAGCTGGCGCAGGTATTCTATATTATAGTGGACCGGTGCGCACAGAAAGATATAGTTACATTCTGCTATGGTATGGATATCATCTGTATATTCAGTCAGTGTCCCATCGGAGACAGCTTCCTTGAGTGTAGATAGATTATTGTCAAAGCCGACTATTCTGTAATCAGGGAAAATGCGGTGGATGGATTTGGCAATAGATCCTCCGATAAGTCCCAGACCGATAAATCCTATTGAAAAATCATTCATTTTACGTTCTCCTTTAACAGTTTGACGCATAAAAGCGTTAAAGTATCTATTGGCGATTATACAGCCTTTTGAATGACAGGGCAAGAGAAGATTCACATTGCGATAAAAAAACTTGAATATCAGATGTGGATATTAAGCTAAAATAAGAAGTAAGGGAATTGTATAAGCTGAAGATTTGTACTAAAATCTTTGTGGAGAACGCAGACGATGCACATAAGAAAGTATACTGATGTGTGCGTTTGTCGACCGACCATTATAAGGAGGATAATTTATTATGATAGATACACTTTGCAGACTACTTGACGCCGGTGTCACACAGTTTCATGTAGTGAAGGAATGTGAAGCCATGCTGCAGGATCACGGTTACATGGAGCTTGATATGGGAGAACGCTGGGAGCTCACGGCCGGAGGAAGATATTATGTGAAGCCATACTCATCTATGATGGTGGCGTTTGCCGCAGGGGAGATGCCTGAGTATGGCAGGCTGAATATCGGCCTTGCACATACAGATTTTCCTATGCTCAAGATAAAGACTCAGCCGGATATGAACAGAAGCGGCTACCAGACACTGAATGTAGAGCCGTACGGCGGACTTATCAAGGAGACATGGTTTGACAGACCGCTTGGAATCGCGGGCAAGGTCATGGCGCAGACCACGGATCCGTTCAGGCCGAAGACGTATCTGTATGATTCAGAGCGTGCCATGTGCATAGTGCCAAGCCTTGCACCGCATCTGAGAAAGGATGCACCCGGGGAGAAAATGAATGTGCAGAAGGAGCTCATACCTGTATATGGTCTGGATGGTCAGACTGTGAAGGACAAAGATATATTACAGTATGTGGCAGATGACCTTGGGCTTTTGAAGAACGATATTCTTGATTATGATCTATACCTGTATAACATGGATGGAATGGAGATAGTTGGGGCAGATAAGGATATGATAGCTTCTCCGAGACTTGACAATGTAACTTCCGTGTCAGCGCTTGTTGACACCATGTGCAGAGAGACAAATGGCAATAATACAAATGTTATAGCATTGTTTGACAATGAGGAGATAGGCAGCAGATCAAAGCAGGGAGCAGATTCGGTGCTTCTGTCGGAGATAATAAAGCGTATCATGGAAGGCTTGGATATTGAGGCTGGAGCAGGAAGACGCCTTATGAGAGATGCATTCATGCTGTCACTTGATGTGGCGCACGCAACCCATCCGAATTATTCAGAGAAGAGTGATCCGACAAATCAGATTGTCATGGGGCGCGGAGTGGCACTCAAATCAAGTGCAAGTCAGAGATACGTGTCAGACAGTGAGGCATCTGCGGTCATCATGGCTCTTTCAAGAAATCAGGAGATAAAGATACAGCGTCAGGTGAACAGGTCGGGTATGGCAGGAGGACAGACTTTAGGTCCTATAGCTTCATCTTATCTGCCAGTCAGAGCTGTAGACATGGGAATACCGATACTGGCTATGCATTCAGCGGTGGAGCTTGGAAGTGCGGAGGATTATGCACAACTTGAGAAGATTTGCGGTGCAGTATTTGAAATGTAGTATGGTGAAATCAGGTATTTGAGCAATTTACTTGTGCAGTTATTACGATTGTGTTACAATAAGATGATGTATTTTTAACTTCAATAATCACTTACGGAGGATACTCATGAAGAAGAAACATTTAAAATATGCAGTGCTCTGCTTTGGACTTGCCTCTATGCTGGCATTTGCCGGATGCGGAAGCAAAGGTGACGATGCTACCACAGCCAATCCGACGGAGACAGAGGCGACCACAGAGGCAGTGACGGTGGCGACTACGGAAGCAACAACTGAGGCACAGCCGGAGAAGGACAAGGATGGCTTTACAATATGTAATGACAAAGTAAAGACTCTTGACTATGTGAATGTCAGAACGAGCCCATCAACTGATGGAGAGATATATCAGGAAGTTGCAAATGATGTTGAGCTGGACAGAATCGGTTATAACGATGAGTGGAGCAAGGTATCTATAGATGGTGGGGAATACTATATATTCTCAGAGCTCCTTGAGGTCGTAGGCGGAGGAGATAAGTCTGATGCATCGACTGAGGCGACAACAGAGAATTCATCGGATGCATCCACAGAACAGGGAACTACATCCAATGTTGGTGAGGGCAAGATGATAGTTATAGATGCCGGACATCAGCAGAATGCAAATGAAGAGACCGAGCCGATAGGCCCTGCTGCTACAGAGACAAAAGTAAAGGCAACCGTTGGCAACACAGGTGTATCAACAGGAATAAAGGAATATGAGCTGAATCTTCAGATCGCACAGAAGCTTGAGGCAGAGCTCACATCCAGAGGCTATACAGTTAAGATGATCAGAACATCGAATGATGTTGATATAAGTAATGCGACGAGAGCAGAATATGCGAACAACCTTAAGGCAGATGCAGTTATAAAGATCCATACAAATGGATCGACAGACGGTAATGCGACAGGTGTGATGACAGTATGTCAGACATCATCTAATCCATATAATTCAGCTATCTATGATCAGTGCAAGAGTCTTGCCACGGATGTTTTATCAGGACTTCTGGCTTCCACAGGAGCTAAGAGCGATGGAATATGGGAGACGGATACCATGAGCGGAATAAACTGGAGTACAGTTCCGGTAACCATAGTGGAAGTTGGCTATATGACTACAGCATCTGAGGAGGCACTTCTTGTAACAGACGATTATCAGAACAAGATCGCCAAGGGAATAGCAGATGGCCTTGATAAATATATTACAGAATAGAAGTCAGTAACATAAATAAAAATAGAGAACAGGATTTCCTGTTCTCTATTTTTATTGTGGCATATCGAACCGGAGAAGACTGACCTCTTCTTCCGAGAGACTTCTGTAGGCACCTGTTGGAAGCGATTCGTCTATCTTCAGCTCACCCATTGCAATTCTTCGCAGAAAAGTAACTTTCATGCCGACGGCCTCAAACATTCGCTTGACCTGGTGAAAACGTCCCTCTGTTATTATGAGTTCGATCTCCGATCTGGCAGCGGTGCTGTCGGAAGATAATATGCGCAGATCTGCGGGCAGTGTAGGTTTTTCATCTCCGATATCCACACCTGTGGCGAAAAGGTTTATGGTATCATCTGTTACATATCCGTCAATCTCTGCGTAATATGTCTTGGGAATGTGGTGTGCAGGAGACAGAAGATGGTGGGTCAGTGCTCCGTCATTTGTCAGAAGTAGAAGTCCTTCTGTGTCTATATCCAGCCGTCCCACGGGTGACAGGTCTTTTGTATTTTCTCCTTTTAGCAGATCGATAACGGTCTGATGCACGTTATCTTTGGTTGCGCTTACACACCCCGCAGGTTTGTTCAGGAGGAAATATCTGTATCTGGAATAATTCAGAATCCTGCCATTATATTTTATAGTATCGTTGTTCTCATCTATCTTTACATCTGAGGATTTAACCGGGGCACCATTGACGGTGACAGTGCCTTTTTTCACATACTGCTTTACCTGACTGCGGCTGCCAATCCCCATTTCAACTAGAAATTTATCAAGTCTCATAATGTACTCCTTTTGTTGACTGTATGATGTCATATAATACCACGAAAATGCGCTTTTTTCAGCAGAAAAGTTAAATGTTACAAAACACAACATGTCGTTACAAACAGTTGTGTAAAACCACTAGAAATTGGTATTTTTTTGTCAGAATCAGTTGACACATGCACATGTGTAGTGTATTATATTTAACAGAAATGTAACAAATGCGGTAACTTTGTAAAATTTAGATTACGAAATACTACATAGAAAATAGCTTGGATTAAGGGTAAAAGAGGAAAAATTAATGACTAGATCACGCAGTAAGTTTGGAAGATTTGTAGATCACATGAGAAGGAATGTTCTCAGTTATAAATATTTAAGACATAACATTTTGATGACAGCACTTGTGGTTGTAATGGCTCTTTGTGTATTTGCTGTCATAAGTTTTGGAGAGAAGGCTGACCCGCTTGCGGATGAATTATATGCGAATGATAGTGTGACTATCAACAAGAGTCAGGCAGTGATGATGGCAGACAGCAGTGTGCAGCTTGCCATCGACGCAGTGGTGCCTGCAGGAAGTTCAGTATCGGCCAACGATACGGCCAGAGTTGCCAGCAATGCATCAGGTAGTATACAGTCTGTGACTTCAGCGTCTACCGAGGCAGTGACAACAGAGGAAGCGACAACAGAAGAGACCCCTTCAGAGGTGCTTCCGGGCGTAACAGCATCAGTGATATATGATGGTGTGTATGTCCATACAGAGCAGTCATCAGAATCAGATATCATAGCTACAGTGAACAGTGGAGAGATGTTCGACGTTGTATCACAGGATGAGAGCTGGATAGGAGTTCAGTTATACGATGGCTCGATCGGATATATTTCAACAGAATATGTAAGTGTGGATGCCTCACTTCAGTAGTAGTGTATATGAGTACCCCTCACCCAGGTACGACCCAGTAAGACAGAAAAAGCAAGCCGCATGTCATTCAAGGATGGCGTGCGGCTTGCTTTTTTATTGTTGTATTGACTGTTGCTCAATTGGTTAGCTTTTTGTAGTAGAAGCACGCCAGCTGTGTGCGGTCTCTCAGCTGCAGCTTGTCAAGGATGGAACTGATATAGTTTCTCACTGTACCCTCGCTCAGATACAGGCTTGATGCGATTTCTTTGTTATTCAGACCATCTGCAACAAGTCTGATAATATTCATTTCCTTGGAACTGAGTTCGTATTCCATTCCGGCAAATGGCGATGGCTGGACATCTGATGAGGTAGTGTCCATATGTCCAATAAGATCAGGGAGTTTTCCAACTATCTCATCCCCGAATACAGTCTGTCCATTGTATACTGCTTTTACTGCCGGTGCGATGCTCTCAAAATTCTGCTTCAGTATATATCCCTTTGCCCCGATACTCAGTGCTTTGATTATATATTCGTCATCTGAAAATGTTGTCAGGAGAAGAATGCGGGCATCCGGGTGAGAGGCCATGATATTCTCAGAAGCCTCAAGGCCATTTATGTTCTCCATGCGGATGTCCATGAGTAGAACATCCGGTTGATATTCTTCGTACAGTCTGATCGCATCGGCTCCACTGCCTCCTGTGGCGGATACCTGTATGTCGTCGCAGGCTTCGAGTATGGTCTGAAGTGACAGTGCCACCAGTTGGTCGTCATCTATTATAACTACATTCATTTGTCGGTTTCCTCCTATTTATAATCAGGATATTTTGCATATCTGTTTGGAATTCAGTCTGTAAAATCTCTTTTCATGATATTGATCAATATGGAAAATCCGTCGTCGGTTGATATCTTCATTGTGCCTCCAAGTTTGTTTACTCTTTCCTGGATACCATTTAAGCCCATACCGCCAGAAGCGCTTCCTTGTGCCGGGGATGGACCGGAGCGGATGTTCTGTCCATTGTCTGTTATATACAGTTGATAAAATGCCGGGTGTTCCCGCACGCGGATATCCATATGGTCGCCGTTGCTGTGCTTCAGCGTATTGTTAATGGCTTCCTTTACTATGTTGATGAATGAGTATTTGATCTCTCTTGGAAGCTTATCTGACATGTCGTAATCCATGTAGATGTCCATGTCGCTGACGTTGTTGATCACATCATCTAGGGCAGTGCGCAGGTCTATGGATTCATCGTGTAGATCGTGGACACTTTTTCTCATGCTGTCCATTGCGGTATCCAGCGTAGATTGCAGCTGTGCCAGGGGCTTCTCAAGACGCTCGTCTTTGTTGATAACTTTGATGGCACCGGTCTGAAGTATGGATCTGGTGAGCATATGACCGACATTGTCATGAATCTCCCGGGCAATCCTGTTTCGCTCTGACAGGGTGGCGGTGAGCACCATGTTGTCCTGATTTTCCAGCAACTGGCGTGTGTTCTGTGCAACCAGCATGTCATGTTCTGCAGTATTGTCCCTCATGGCAAGAAGCTCTGCCCTCAGCAGATTTATCCGGCAGCAGTACACGCTCATAGCAAATGAGAATGCGATGAGGCATATCTGTGGGAGAACTGACATCAGAGGATAGTTGACGCACATGTATATGGATAACAGGACAAGTATGACTGGTGACAGCCGTTGTCTGTATCTGTACATGTCGTAGCTGACTATGGACACGAACATATAGACTGGGTGCAGCCAGAATGCGGATACAAGATACGCGCATACCAGTGCCTCGCATATGTATGGATATATTCTGCTGTGGTTCTCGGCGCCCTTCGTGGTGGCTCTGTTCACTGCGGAGATCCCGGAAAGTGCCGGATAGACCGCACCGGCAATGAGCGACAGGAGTAGTGCGATGATAATCCAGGTGTCCGTGGCAGTATTATGCGCATATATCATGACAAATGCTGAGACCAGCAGGAGTCCTTTGTTGATGAGGTGTTTCATAATTATTCTCCATAATGTAGAAAATGCTGTAGTATATATCGTGCTGTCTGAATAGCCGTGCCAGGCAGTGTGCGCAGCCTAGTGTAATAATTATTATAAATAAATATGAGGGAAAAAGAAATATGACAAATGTCACATTGTGAAGATGACGTTGTTCACTGTGAAAACAGATCAAGGGTGTATATAATGAGAGCATGTAATAAAGAATGTAGCATGCTGATGCGTGCAGACTATCATGTTATGAACGACACTCATAAGATAATGAGGGTCAAAAAACAGGATATCAAAACAGGAGGATATATATGAGTAATTCAGAAAATGCAATAGAGGTTACCAATCTGGTAAAGCGATATAAAGATCTACTGGCGCTGGATCATTTCAGTTTGACGGTGAAGGCGGGGGAGATACTTGGACTCCTTGGACCAAACGGCTCCGGCAAAACGACAACTATAAATTGTATACTGTCCCTGCTCACATTTGACAAGGGCGATATAAAGGTATTTGGCAAAGAGATGAAACCAGACAGCTACGATATCAAGAGGAAGATTGGAGTTGTAATGCAGGATGTAGCAGTTTTTGATGAGCTCACTGTGTATGAAAATATCGACTACTTCTGCGGCCTCTATATAAAGGACAAAGAGAAGAGACGCAAATGTGTTGAGGAGACAATGGATTTCGTGGATATTGCGGATTACAGGAAATTCCTTCCAAAGAAGCTCTCGGGTGGACTGCTGCGAAGACTGAATATTGCCTGCGGAATAGCGCATAAGCCAAAACTTATATTCTTCGATGAACCGACAGTGGCGGTCGATCCGCAGAGCCGTAACAGAATACTTGAGGGGATCAAGCGTCTGAATGAGGAAGGTGCCACCATCGTATACACATCCCATTATATGGAGGAGGTCGAGCAGCTCTGTGACAGGATAGTCATCATGGACAAAGGAAAGTCTGTAGCTGTAGGAACAAAGGAAGAACTTAAGAAGATGATCAAGAACACTGAGACCATCAAGGTTGAGGTGCTTGGACTTACAGGCAAACAGATATCGGAGCTTCGCAGACAGCCGCATATGTATGAGGAGGAATATAGCGATGGTATGTTGACGCTGAGATATTCTGGTGGAAGACACAATCTGGTGAGACTCATGGAATTCTTCAAGGAGCACGATATATCATTTGGCAGGGTTGTTACGGAACTCCCGACGCTCAACGATGTATTTCTGGAGATCACAGGCAAGGAGCTCAGAGACTAAACGAAATTCAGGGCAGAGATATGAGATCGTTGAAATCGTATTGTATATGGAAAATTGAGATGAATCAGGATTAAAGGAGAGAATTATGTTTATACGGGACTTTTTATACACCATAAAGATCATGGTCCGAGGCAGGGTGTCGATCTTCTGGACACTGGTATTCCCGCTGCTTCTTGCAACATTCATGTACATGGCATTTGGCAACATATATGAACAGGATGAGATGTTCAGGAATATCAAGGTGGCGGTGGTCACTGAGGATGAATCGGCAAATGGACTTAATTATATGCTGGATGCGCTGTCGGATGGCGATGACGCCCTTCTGTCGGTTGCGAGGATGAGCGAAAGCGATGCGGAGATGTCACTGGCTGATGAAGAGGTCGAGGGCATCATATATACGGATGATGTGAAGCTCACGGTTGCGGAGAGTTCTGTCAATGCAAGCATACTTGAGACAGTGCTTTCTGAGTACAAGCAGTACGAGCATGCACTTATGGATATATATAAGGATGGCATCGGACTTCAACAGTATATGTCTGGGACTTCCGGCGTGGATGATATGTCGGACCTTGTGGAAAAACTCTCAGAACAGAGATCATATTATACAGAGAAGGCCAGCACTGAGGGCAGCCAGAATGTGTATAACAATTATTTCTATGCCATATTTGCCATGAGCTGTCTGTTTGCATCACTTTCATCTATAGAGATGATGGGCAATCTTCAGGCAAATGTGAGCGCTACGGGAAAGAGAAAAAATGTGTCCCCACAGAGAAAAATGACCTTTGTTTTGGCAGAGTTTGCTGCACTGCTGATTATACATTTTGTGGTCGAGGTCATAAGCTTTATATACATGTCCTGCATAGGAGTGGATTTTGGCGACAGAGTATGGGAGATCCTGCTTACTCTGTTTGTGGGCTGCTTTATCGGTCTGGCAATAGGAGTCATAGTTGGGGCTATATCAAAGCTTGCTGAGGGGACCAAGATAGGTATTGTGATCGGAATATCCATGGTGATGTCCATTCTTTCAGACCTGTGTATAAACGGAGTAAAGTATGAGATACAGCAGCACGTGCCGATTATAAATAAACTCAATCCCGCGGCTCTGATATCGGATTCATTCTATGCGCTGAATGTTTACAGTGACCACCAGGTTTTCACTGAGAATATCGTCATAATGACTATTGAGGCTGTGGTGCTCATAGCAGTTGGGATTCTCATGGTAAGGAGGAACAGATATGCAAGTGTTTAAATCTTTTTTCAAGGTTTTGAGAAAATATATTGGGCAGATGATCATGTATGTGGGAATCCTGTGTGGAGTCATGGTTGTGTTCATCAATGTGGGAAACACAGATCCACAGAACTATTATAAGGATAAAACGATCAAATATGCGGTGAGCGATGAGGATGGCAGTGAGATGAGCAGAAAATTGATGGCTTACCTGAATGATACGCAGCAGCTTGTATATGGCGTTGATATGGACGAACGAGGTATTCAGGATGCTCTCTACAACAGGGCGGTGGATTGTGTGATCAGGATACCAGATGGCTTTGGCGATGCATGGGCAAATGATACTGCGGATGGTCTGCTTGAGATAACGACTATCCCCGGAAGTCAGGCGTCCATGCTGTTTGAGACAAGGCTTGACAGCTACATGAATATGGTGTCTCTGTACAAGAGGGCCGGAGATGATGTGAACGATGCCGATAAGAGAGCGAGGACGGCACTTGAGCAGAAGGCTGAAGTCGATATGGCCGAAGGAAAGACCTCAGGACATTCCATGTTATATAATTTTTACAACTATCTGGGGTGGGTCATGATCTGCGTTATGATAATTGGGGTAGCGCCTGTTTTGCAGGTATATAACAGGAAAAAGCTTAGAGCGAGAATAGAGTGCTCATCATACAAATTTTTCAGGCTGAACAGGGAACTTGTCCTGGGGATGATGTTTACTGGATGCGTATTGTCTGTAGTATTTATAGCACTTTCCAGAATACTTATAAAATATGATATAGTCTCAGCAAGGGGCGGAATGTTCATACTCAATATGCTGGTGTATGCCTGTGTAGCACTCTCGCTGGCATTTCTGGTTAGCAAGCTTACCCAGAATGAACAGATTCTTTCCATGTGTGCAAATGTCATATCACTTGGAATGGCATTCCTATGCGGGATATTTGTGCCGAGAGAGTTCTTAAGTGACACTGTGATGGCGATAGCACATTTTCTCCCGGCATATTGGTACGCAAATGCAACGGATGCCATCGACAATTTCGCATCCGGCAGTTCTGTGTCAGGCATATTTGTAAGCATGGGGGTGCAGATGCTATTCGCCGTACTGTTCATACTTGTTGGAGTGATCGTTGACAGGTACAAGACCGCCGGCAGGGCTATGGCTTAGAAAATACACTGGAAGTTATAATGTAGGGTCTGTTATAATGTTCTTTGGAGGGAGTATAGGAGGAACGAGAAAGTGCTTAAAAAGAAAGTGCTGAAACAGAACAACTTACTCAGACTGCAGAAGAGACTTGCAGTGGTTATGCTGGCCCTTACACTTGGACTCGGTACAGGGTGCGGCAAAACAGATGACGGAGCGGACGGTGCTGCGTCGTCAGAAGCAGAGACTTTGGCGGATGGTCAGACAAACGATCAGACAGATGTCGGAGCCGAAGAAGAAAATGGACAGGAGTCAAAAAAAGCTACGGAAGACAAGGATGAGCCTTATGTAGAGGGAACATACTCAAGTGATTCGTATGACGTGGCGGAGTTTACGGCAGAGCCTCGTAAGAAGACCGACGAAGAGGGTAATCGCGGTGTGTATTACGAGATATTTGTCAGATCATTTGCCGATTCAGACGGTGATGGTATAGGCGATCTGAATGGCGTCACGGAGAAACTTGACTATCTGAAGGAGCTCGGGATCGATGGGATATGGTTCATGCCGATCACTGCATCCGATACCTACCACGGATATTCCGTGACGGATTACATGGCGGTGAATCCCGATTACGGAACAGAGGATGATCTTAAGAGATTGCTTGACGAAGCACACAGCAGAGACATGAAAGTCATCATGGATCTGGTCATCAATCACACTAGTATCAATCATCCGTGGTTTCAGGCGGCAAAGTCCGATGAGAACAGCGAGTACAGAGATTATTACAGGTGGGTGTACAAGACCGACAAGAAAGACTGCAATCATCTTCTCGACAAATCAAGCTGGGGAGATATGGTGTGGCACCAGGAAGGAGACTTCTATTATTATGGTGTGTTCGGCGCGGATATGCCGGATCTGAACTATAACAATCCGGATGTTAGACAGGCTGCGAAGGATGCCGCCGGTCATTTTCTGGAGCTTGGTCTTGACGGTTTTCGTATGGACGCCGCAGTTCATATCTATGGGGTGCATGAGTTCAAGCAGCAGGAAGATTCTGAAGCGGCAAACATCAACTGGTGGAACGAATTTGCCGGTTACTGCGAGATCATAAATCCTGATGTATACCTGGTGGGTGAGGTATGGCAGGATGACAAGGTGCTGGAAAATTATGTCCAGCCATTTGACACGAAGTTTGATTTCGCAATTCAGCAGAAGATACTGAACTGCGTACAGAAAGGCATGGCGGTGCCAGGCTTTGGTGATTCTCTTTCCGTGGCGATAGAGAATATACAGAATAAATATGACGGCGTGGATGCCAACTATCTGAATGGAATATTTGGAGCAAATCACGATCAGGACAGGATAGCATCGTCAGTGAACAGCCTTGATAAGGCGAGACAGATAGCGGCGGTATATATGACTCTTCCAGGCAATCCATATATATATTATGGCGAGGAGCTTGGAATGTACGGCAGCAAGCCGGATGAGATGATAAGGACACCATTCCTGTGGGGAGATGACAGTACATACAACACGTCATGGGAAAAGGACGATCAGAATGCAGAGACAAAGGGACTTGACCAACAGATGAAAGATCCGGATTCAATGTATTCATATTACAAGACACTGATAGCGCTTAGAAAAGACAATCCTGCCCTTATGAAAGGAAACTATAGAGCGGCAGCGCTCACAAGCGACAGTGTGATAGCGTACTTCCGTGAGGCGGATGGACAGAAACTGCTGGTAGTGCACAACTTTGCAGAGGGCGATCAGACGGTATCACTTGCTGAGTGCGGAGACATAACAGTTACAAATGTACTTTATTCAAGTTCTGGTGAGACAGGTGTGTCAGACCTTAGTTCAGTGAAATTAGCTGGAAATGAGAGTGTGGTACTGGAACTTGGTGAGTAGATAAAAAATCCCAATTTAAAGGAGGCTCTCCATGAAGAAAATACTAATAACGGGTGGTACAGTATTTGTAAGCCGGTATGCGGCGCAGTATTTTGTGGACAAAGGCTATGAGGTGTATGTGGTGAACAGAAATTCAAGACCGCAGGTTCCAGGTGTGAAACTTATAGAAACGGACAGGCATGACCTGGGAGACAAACTCAAAGACATCTATTTTGATGTTGTGGCGGACATAACCGCATATAATGCGGAAGATATCACAGACTTATGTGACAGCCTTGGTTCATTTGGTCAGTATATCATGATCAGCTCAAGTGCAGTGTATCCAGAGTATGGAGATCAGCCATTCCGTGAAGATTCAGAACGGGCACTCAACAGATACTGGGGGTCATATGGTACGGATAAGATTGCTGCGGAGGATGCATTACTTGACAGAGTGAGTGATGCTTACATACTCAGACCACCATATATTTATGGACCTATGAACAATGTATACAGGGAGGCTTTTGTATTTGACTGCGCCAGGGCGGACAGGCCATTTTATCTGCCCGGAGATGGTGGAATGAAGCTGCAGTTCTTCCATGTGAAGGATCTCTGTATCCTGATGGAGAGAGTAATAGAGGAAAAGCCGGAGACTCATATCATGAATGTGGGAAATGTGGAGCCGGTCACTATAAAAGACTGGGTGACGATGTGTTACGCCTGCTTTGATAAGATCCCTGCGTTTGTAAATGTCAGTGAGGATATAGAACAGAGAAATTATTTCAGTTTTTATAACTATGAATATTATCTCGATGTGCAGCAGCAGAACAAAATATACCCGGAGACAATATCATTGGAAGATGGATTGAAAGAATGCGCAGAGTGGTATGTGGAAAATGAATCAGAAGTTGGAAAAAAGTCATATATGGAATATATAGACTGTAATTTAAAATAATGTACGTTGGTGCAGCGATATTGTAAATGATATGTATTTAGGGAGATCTGGAGCTTCGGCTCCGGATCTTTTTTATAGATATACATTCAAATATCGTCGAGATATACGATGTGTATAAATTCATTAAGAAAGTGTAAATTCGTTATAAGTGGGTTTACATCTTCGCTAGCATTGATATAATGCAGATACATAGTGAGAGAGTTCTTGACAATGATGGAGTTTTACTCATTGTTCTCAAATAAGATTTTAGTTCTTTTTTAGTAGAAATAAGTGATCTGAAATTTCTATAGTTTAATTTCCATAATGATTTTTGGCAAATATAAAATAATAAAGGAGTTACTGAATGATAAAAAACAGGAATGTTAGTATAATAACGGACGAAAATAATAATCAAATAGTAATTATTAATGACAAAAAATTTAAAGGCTTATCAAAAGATGATTGGCAGCAGATAGAAAAATACTTAAAAGGCTATATATCGGATTGTTATGAAATTACAGAAACAAATGATGTTGTTTATATTGGAAAAGAATTTCCGTCTGAATATGCAGGTTCGAAAAGCAGAATTGCATTAAAAGGTGCAAGAAAAAAGGCAAAGGCATCAGCATCACAGGGAATTCCAGAGCTAATAAAAATAGCCAAAAATCCACGTTGGGAAGAGAATAAAGAGCAAAAGCATAATAAAGATGCTAAATATGGTTGGTATAGATATGATATAAGGTTTGGACTGCCTGTGTATGATGATAAAACGGGCAATTTAGATAGATATAATATATTCACAGCTATTCTTCTTATAAAACATTCAGAGGATGGTAATAAGTACCTGCATGATATTACCACAATAAAAAAAGAAACGAGCAGCCCGCTTGAGTCGTAAAACTGTACGGTGAAAACCCATTTCTTTTGATATATTCTATTTCAGTCTTTTTGTTTTGTCAAGAAAAAAACATCCTCCATCATATTCATAACGAGTATGATGGGGGATGTTTCATGTCTACACTATAATAAATTACTTATTGTTAGCGTTGTCCTTCTCCTCACGCTTCTGATCCATCATAGCACGAACCTTCATTGAAAGACCGAACAGGTTGATGAAACCTGAAGCATCCTTGTGATCGTAGAGGTCGCCAGTTGTGAATGAAGCAAGGCTCTCTGAGTACAGAGTATAATCTGATGTAGTACCAGCCTTGATGATGTTACCCTTGTAGAGCTTCATCTTTACATGACCAGTTACACGCTCCTCAGTCTTGGCAACAAATGCTGAAAGGCTCTCGCGGAGAGTGCAGAACCACTTTCCTTCATATACAAGTGCTGCGAACTTTGTTCCAACAAGCTTCTTGTACTCCATAGTATCACGGTCAAGTGTGAGCTCCTCAAGCTGCTTATGAGCCTCTGTGAGGATAGTTCCACCAGGTGTCTCGTATACACCACGTGACTTCATGCCGACAACACGGTTCTCAACGATATCGATGATACCGATACCGTGCTTTCCGCCGAGCTTGTTCAGCTCACGGATGATATCAGAAGTCTTCATCTTCTTGCCGTTGAGTGCTACAGGGTAGCCCTTCTCGAAGTCAAGGTCAATGTACTCAGGCTCATCAGGTGCCTTCTCAGGTGTAACTGAGAGAACCAGAAGGTCATCGTAGTTTGGCTCATTTGCAGGATTCTCAAGCTCAAGGCCCTCATGGCTGATGTGCCAGATGTTACGGTCACGGCTGTAAGAATGCTTTGCATCAAATGGAAGATCGATGCCGTGTGCCTTACAGAATGCGATCTCATCCTCACGTGACTGCATAGTCCACTCAGGCTGTCTCCATGTAGCGATAACCTTGATGTCCGGTGCAAGAGCTTTGATAGAAAGCTCAAAACGAAGCTGGTCGTTACCCTTACCTGTAGCTCCGTGGCAGATGGCAACAGCGCCTTCCTTACGTGCAACCTCAACAAGCTTCTTTGCAATGATAGGTCTTGCAAATGAAGTACCGAGAAGATACTTGTTCTCATATACAGCGTCAGCCTGAACTGTTGGCATGATGTACTCATCACAGAGCTCATCTACAACATCGATGATGTAAAGCTTCTCAGCTCCTGAATACTTTGCTCTCTCGTCAAGTCCCTCAAGCTCGCTCTCCTGACCTACATCTATACATGCACAGATAACATCGTATCCGTATGTCTCCTTTAACCATGGGATGATGGCAGTGGTATCAAGACCGCCTGAATAAGCCAGTACAACTTTTTCTTTAGCCATTTTAATAAATCCTCCTATAAATATAGTGTTTTGAAAAATTACTTTATAATATATTCCATTTTTCGCCTACATGAACTATACAACGCAAATGTATATTATGCAAGTGATTTTTCAAAATATTCATTCGTTCACCGTATATTATTCATGAAAAATATGCATAAATACAGAGCAAAATGGTGGCAAAAATGCTGATAAATCGTATATTTTGGACAAATATGCAAATATTCAAAAAAACCATTGCATATTATACGTTGTAAATGTATAATTATAAAAGTTTCCGCAGAGGAAACGAGGAACAGAGATACAAAAGCTCAGGGTAATGAGTGTATTTCTACATATTAAATAGTGTATGTTGACGATATACATTGTCAGGTATACAATCAAACAGAGTATGTCTTTATACAGATATAGAAAAAGTACATATAAATTATGGAGGCAGTTATGATTAAGGTAGGAATTATCGGATCAACAGGATATGCAGGACAGGAGATAGTAAGAATTCTTCTTGGACATAAGGAAGCGGAGATCGTATGGTATGGATCAAGAAGCTTTATAGATCAGAAGTATTATCAGGTATACGGCAACATGTTCCAGATCGTGGATGCAAAGTGTATGGATGACAACATGGAGGAGCTTGCATCACAGGTAGATGTAATATTTACCGCCACACCACAGGGACTGTGCGGATCACTGGTAAATGAGGAGATACTGTCCAAGGTCAAGATCATAGACCTCAGTGCAGATTTCAGAATAAAGGATGTTGCTACTTATGAGAAGTGGTACAAGATAGAGCACAAGAGCCCACAGTTTATTGACGAGGCTGTGTATGGTCTCTGTGAGATAAACAGGGAGGATATAAAGAAGTGCAGACTTCTTGCAAATCCTGGATGTTATACAACTTGTTCGATCCTTTCACTCTACCCACTGGTTAAGGAAGGTCTGGTTGATGCCAACTCCATCATCGTTGATGCTAAGTCTGGAACATCAGGTGCAGGAAGAGGCGCGAAGATCGCAAATCTCTACTGTGAGGTCAACGAGAGCATCAAGGCTTATGGTGTTACAACACACAGACATACCCCTGAGATAGAGGAGCAGCTTGGATATGCGAATGGCAGTCCGATAGTCATTAATTTCACTCCACATCTTGTTCCTATGAACAGAGGAATACTTGTAACAGCATATGCCAACCTCAAGGAGAAGGTCGACTACGATACAGTGAGAGCTGCATACGATAAGTACTATGCAAATGAGAGATTTATCAGAGTCCTCGACAAGGATGTATGTCCTGAGACAAGATGGGTTGAGGGAAGTAACTATGTGGATGTCAACTTCAAGATAGATGAGAGAACAAACAGAGTCATCGCCATGGGTGCACTTGACAATCTCGTAAAGGGAGCAGCAGGTCAGGCTGTGCAGAACATGAACATCATGTTTGGATTTGACGAGGCTGAGGGCCTTCGCATGGCTCCTGTTTTCCCATAAACATCAGGTTTGAAGCATTTGCCTCGAAATAGACACTTGGAAATAAGGTGGTAGGATGAAGATAATTCCGGGAGGCGTGACAGCTCCTGCTGGATTTCGTGCAGCGGGACTACATGTTGGAATAAGAAGAAATAAACTGAAAAAAGACATGGCACTTCTGGTGAGTGATGTTCCTGCACATGTAGCGGGAGCATTTACACAGAACATGGTTCAGGCAGCACCGGTCATATACGACAGGCGGCTTTGCCAGAATGTGGGAATGTGTCAGGCACTGGTTGTAAACAGCGGTGTGGCAAATACCTGTACTGGCGAACAGGGAATCCACGATGCTGAGGCCATGGCGGCCCATGTAGGTAAGAGCCTTGGCATAGATCCAAGTACGGTTGCGGTGGCTTCTACAGGAGTCATAGGAATGAGACTTCCGATGGATGTCATACAGAGCGGTATAGATATGCTGGTGCCGGAGCTTTCATATTCTATAGATGCCGGAGTGGATGCCGCGGAGGCGATCAAGACGACTGATATCTATAAGAAGGAGATAGCCGTAACTTTAGAGATCAAGGGGCAGCAGGTCACCATAGGAGGCATGTGCAAGGGATCCGGAATGATCAATCCAAACCTTGGGACCGTACTCAGCTTCATCACGACAGATCTGAATATCAGCTCAGAGCTGCTAGGCAAGGTGCTGAAGTCAGATGTGGTCGATACATACAATATGGTGTCTGTGGATGGAGACATGTCTACAAATGACACGGTAATGATATTTGCAAATGGCATGGCGGGCAACGAGGAACTGCTGGAGACCGATGACGACTTTCCTGCATTTGTCGAGGCAATAAGATATATCAACCGCGCATTTGTCAGAGCGATAGCCTCGGACGGCGAGGGTGCTACCAAGATGTTTCAGGTGGATGTGTCGGGCATGCCGGATAAGGATACTGCAAGACATCTGGCAAAGGCGATAGTGGCCTCCAATCTTGTAAAGTGTGCCATGTACGGAGCTGATGCCAACTGGGGCAGAATAGTGTGCGCCATGGGACAGAGCGGCGTGAAGTTTGATCCGTACAGGGTGGATATAGAGATAGCCAGTGTGGCAGGACATCTTGAGATCGTAAAGCATGGAGTGACAACTGATTACGATGAGAAGGAAGCAAGCCACATACTCTCAGAGAAGCAGATAAAGCTCAAGGCGCATATGAATATGGGGGATGAGATGGCCACAGCGTGGGGCTGCGATCTCACATATGACTATATCAAGATAAATGCGGATTATAGAAAGTAAAATCCAGTGAGATAAGCCATATAAAAATGGAAGCAGGTTATAAGATAAAACATATTGCGTAAATTTAAAAATAGATTGTAGTCAATAAATCAAATAAGACTAAATTGAGACGATGCGTTAATCGTTGACATTGATCAGGCTGGAAGATAAAGTTGAAGGCAAAAGACAGATAAACCTAAGGTAGATAAACCGAAGATATATAAATATAGAAGAAAGAAGGACAGAAAAATGGTTATAGGTGATTACACAGTAGATCAGGTAATTGAGAAGGCACAGACACTGATAGAGGCTATGCCATATATCAAGAAATTCCAGGGCAAGACAGTGGTTGTAAAGTACGGCGGAAGCGCTATGCTTGACGAGAATCTCAAGTACAACGTTATCAAGGACGTTGCCATGCTGAAGCTTGTCGGCATGAAGCCGGTCATCGTACACGGTGGCGGCAAGGAGATCAGCAAATGGGTAGAGAAGGTCGGCAAGGAGGCAGAATTTATCAACGGTCTCCGTGTTACAGATGCAGAGACGATGGAGATCGCAGAGATGGTTCTCGGCAAGGTCAACAAGAGTCTTGTAAGTCTCATGCAGAAGATCGGACTTAAGGCAGTCGGAATCAGCGGCAAGGACGGCGGAATGTTCACAGTCAAGAAGAAGTTCCCTGGTGGCAAGGATATAGGTTATGTGGGAGAGATAACAAATGTTGACACATCCATCCTTACATCACTTATCGAGGATGATTTCATCCCGGTTATCGCACCTATAGGAGTGGATGAGAACTACGAGGATTACAACATCAATGCGGACGATGCTGCTTGTGCAGTAGCAACAGCTCTTGAGGCTGAGAAGCTTGTATTCCTCACAGATATCGAGGGAGTATTTATTGATCCAACAGACAAGTCAACACTTATCTCAGAGATGGATATACACGAGGCAAAGGACATCATAGAGAAGGGCGTTGTCGGCGGTGGTATGCTTCCAAAGCTTAACAACTGTATCGCAGCCATGGAAAATGGAGTTTCAAGAGTGCATATACTTGATGGCCGTCTCCAGCACTGCCTGCTTCTTGAATTCTTCACCCAGAAGGGTATCGGAACTGCTATCCTCAAGGAGCCTTTATTCTAGGATGCATGGCAGAATATAACAAAGCTTCAAATAATAAAATAGTAAATTATAAAACAGTATATATGACCATGGTGGACAGCCATCTGTAAGGATGGAAGATTACCGGTCATGTATGCTGTTTTTTTATGTCTGATCTGAATCGGGGAGTTTATAAAAATGTTACATTTTTATGTATTGTAAAAAGTATCAATGAATAAGGGATAAAAGGGCTCTTTTGTGAAAAAAGTAACAAAAATGAAATAAAATAGAAATATATTGTTGTAAATTCAGAGGTGTTTAGATACAATAAACCTGTGTAATTCTGTGCTGACACAGGAGGTGTCGCACGATGAAGAAAATAATTAAAAATTTAGCATATTTATGCGTGCTGACAATGACATTATTGTGTTCCGGCTGTGGAGAAGAACAGGTAACTATATCCGGTAATTCAGAAGAGAATGTTACGGAGAAAGCTTCGCAGCAAGGCGCGGAAGAAGCCGGAGCAGACGACAGTGTAACGATACATTCAGAAACTCCAGAATACATAACAGTTTTTGTATGCGGAGCAGTGAAGAATGAGGGCGTATATGAGCTCGAAGCCGGATCCAGGGCGAATGATGGCCTTGAGGCGGCGGGAGGATTCTCCGATGACGCAGATACCGTTGCGGTGAATCTTGCAGATGTGCTTGAGGATGGTCAGAAGCTGTACTTTCCTGTCGGAGGTGAACAGCTTCCGGATGAGAGCGAAGCCGGGACAGATGCGTCGGAACAGAGACTGGTCAACATCAACAGTGCAGATGCTGCGGAACTTATGACGTTACCGGGAATAGGCGAGACGAAGGCCTCGCAGATTGTTGAGTACAGACGGAAGAATGGAGCATTTGCCTGCAAAGATGACCTTAAGAATGTCAGCGGCATAGGAGACAGTATATATGAGAAACTGGAGACATATATATCGACAGAGTAAATGAGTCTCGGGGTAGAAAGGATGTTAAGATGAAGAAAGTTCTTGTTGTGGATGATGAGAAGTTGATTGTTAAGGGCCTGAAGTTCAGCCTGGAACAGGACGATATGGAAGTGGATACAGCCTACGATGGCGGTGAAGCTATAGAGAAGATAAAGGCAAATGATTACGATATAGTTCTGCTGGATATAATGATACCTGTATACACAGGAATAGAGGTTTGCCAGATGGTCAGAGAGTTTTCCAATGTTCCTATTATCATGCTCACTGCAAAGGGTGAGGACATGGATAAGATCATGGGACTCGAGTATGGTGCAGATGACTATATAACAAAGCCATTTAATATTCTTGAGGTGAAGGCCAGGATCAAGGCTATACTTAGAAGAAGCAACCGCAAGCAGGCACCTGCAAAACCGTCAAATGTAATGGAGATCAACGGAATGAAGGTTGAGCTTGACAGCAGACGTGTATTTGTCGGTGGTAAGGAGCTTAATCTGACAGCCAAAGAGTTTGACCTTCTTGAGCTGCTCATGGCGCATCCAAACAAGGTATATTCAAGAAATGAACTCCTGAATACGATCTGGGGAGATTCCTACCCGGGAGATGCGAGAACAGTTGATGTGCATGTTAGAAGACTTCGTGAGAAGATAGAAGCTAATCCGGGTGAGCCGGTATACATTCATACAAAATGGGGAGTAGGATATTTCTTCAAGGGCTGATATGAAAAAAAAGAAACGTGCAACAGTTGAAACAGAAAAAATTGAAGAGAAGAATACCGCCCAGGAGAGATCCAGAGTCAGTATCAGAGTGGGGCAGAGAACGATCATATCGCTTATAGTGGCAGTCAGTGTGGCAGTGATCGCCTATGCAGCACTGTGGATACTGGCGGGCACTGTGAATTCGAAGAGTGAGAGAAATCTTGACAGACACGCACAGGAGTGTGCAGAATACATTGCCCATATAGTGAATGAACACAAGGCGGAGGATGATATAGGGAGAGCCGTGGACGAGATAAAGACCATGGCTTATTCTCTCTCTGCCCGTATAGTTATAGTGGATACTGATTACAAGGTCGTGGTGGACTCCTATGGAAAAGACACCGGAAGATATCTGGTGGATGAGAACGTGTTCAGCGTAATGAAGGGGCAGCAGAAGTATATATCAGAGACAGAGGAAAATGTGTACAGACGCATAGTTCCAGTGATCAACAGTGAGGGCTATACAGATGCGGTGGCACTGATATCTCTTGAGACCGATGCTCTCGAGAACCTGTCAATATATATGAAGAGAAATGCAACTTATCTGTTTGCGATATCGTTGATACTTGGATTGATAGCTGCTTATTTTGCGGCTAAGTTATCAGTCAGGGATGTGAACCATGTCAGAAACGAGATAGAGGGAATGAAAGGCGGCAGCCTTGAACCGATGAGCGTGGACGGTATGTTCAGGGAGACACAGGAGCTGACAAAGGATATAAACGATATATTCAACAAGGCACAGCTTCTTGAGGAGTCCCGTCAGGAATTCGTGTCAAATGTCTCACATGAGTTAAAGACACCGATAACATCCATGAAGGTTCTGTCAGAGTCGCTGCTCACCCAGAGTGATGTGCCGGCGGAGATGTACAGAGAATTCATGGAGGATATAGTTCAGGAGATAGACAGGGAGGCAGAGATCATAAGTGATCTGCTTACACTCGTTAAGACTGACAAAGGCCCTGACAGCCTGAATAAAGAGCCTGTGGATATGAATGAATTTATGGATCTCATACTCAAGAGACTTAAGCCTCTGGCGGAGAAGAGAAGTATACAGCTTTCATTTGAGAGCTTTGGAGACATAAAGGCAGAGATAGACAAGGTGAAGTTTACTCTTGCGATCTCGAATCTGATAGAGAATGGAATAAAGTATAACGTTGATGGCGGTTGGATAAAGGTTTCGCTCAATTCAGACCACAGGAACTTCTATATCAAGGTAGCAGACTCCGGTGTAGGAATACCGGAGGATTGCATAAATCATATTTTTGAGAGATTCTACAGAGTAGACAAGGCGAGAAGTCGAGACACTGGTGGAACCGGTCTGGGACTAGCCATCACGAAGAATATAATTATCATGCACAAAGGAACTATAAATGTGTATAGTGAACCGGGAAAAGGAACTACATTTACGGTAAAGGTTCCATTACAGGCTCACGAGTAAGGGATTAATATGACGACGAAAAAAAGAATTATGCTCACTGCCGTGGTCATGGCTGCAGTGGTGATTCTTGTGGCGTGTGGAAGCGACAGCAAGAATGGCAGAAAGAAAAATTCAGCAGACAATTCAGATGAAAATCTGACTCTGTACTACGCAAACTCAACGTGGACTGATCTGTTCCCGGAGGTTTTCACCCGAGACCAGCTCGTCACGACGGAGAATCTTATCGACACTGTGATGAACGCATTGATGGACAGTGGGGAAATGACGGATAAACAGGTTCCGGTTCCCCAGGGCGTTACGTACCAGAGATATACATATGACGGTCAGGCGACGATCAATCTTATGTTCAACGTTGACTGGGAGGCCACTGACACATATGAGATGGTGCTAAGCAAGGCGGCATTTGTGAGAACTCTGACACAGATCGAATCGGTGAAGAAGGTTGTGTATGAATACACTGACATTGCAAATGAGAACAGTATCGTGCGTGAGGAGCTCACAAATGATTCATTTTCAGATATGGACAACTTCATGAATCCACATGAAGAGTACAACATATATATGCCGGACAGCACAGGACAGAAGCTGGTTCAGAAGACCATAGATCTGGACAGATCAGCGCCTGAATCACTGGAGGAACAGATGGTTGCAGGACTGAGAATGAGTTACGATGGAACAGTTGTACCGCTCAATGAGAAAACTGTGGTTAAGAGTGTCACTGTGGATGATGCTGACGATGTGTGTACGATAACATTTAATGAGAGCTTTGCGGATGGAACAGCAGGTGTGGACGATGAGATACTTGTGTATTCTGTTGTGGATTCCCTCATGGAGCTTGAAGATGTCAAGAGTGTACAGATAAATGTGGATAATACAAATAACAGATTGAACAACATCGATCTCAGCAGGAAATTTACTGCTGATTATTCAAAGCTTGAGATATAAACAGAAGTTTGAACAAAACAGGAGGATACGAATATAAAGAGACCATTATTCTGGATAGCAGTATGCTTTGCGCTTGGAGAGGCGTATAAAGAGGCGGCTGACAGTTCAGTGCTTATAATTGGTCTGATCATATTGGCTGCACCGGTATTGTCGGTTTACATGGACAAAGCCGGTACAGCCATGTTTTTTTATAGTGGCAAAGCTCATGGTGATAAAGACAGAAAGAACAGGATCGTCAGATGCGTTCTGAGTATGATGATATTTGGAATGATCTCTTTGACCGGTTATATGAATGGTTGTGCTATGTCGAAGCAGGAGAGACTCGCAGAAGAGCTCGATGGGCAGCAGCCGGGCGGTATAGAAGGAAAGGTGTACGAGATCAGGCAGTCCGGCGATGAATGGCGGGTATATGTGTATGCGGAATGGATAACATTTGGCGGAGGCGACTCAGAAGAAACTGTGGAATACCGGGGAAGATCAAAGGTATTGCTGTACATGGAAGACGTGGGAAGCCTGAAGACCGGAATGAAGCTGACCTTAAGCTGCAGTCTGTCAAGGCCGGACTCTGCAGATAATCCGGGCGAATTCGATGCGCGGGAATATTATTCGCACAAGGGAATATATATAGTAGGAAAGGATATCTCCATTCTGGAGTGTGGAGAGGACTACAGCCGTATAGGAGACATTCTGTTCAGGCTGCGTATAAAGTCCGGGGAGATCACAGACAGTGTGTTTGGAGAGACGGATGGCTCGGTGATAAAGGCAATGCTACTGGGGGATAAGAGCGGCATTGACAGGGATACGAAGAAGCTGTTTCAGATGAATGGAATAGCTCATATTCTGGCGATATCCGGTGTGCACATAGCAATAATAGGAATGACATTATTCGGCGTGCTGCGAAGGCTTACAGGGTCATATATGGCATCAGGTATAATGGCTATATCTGTGATCGTACTTTACGGAGTTATGACCGGGATGGCGAGTTCAACTGTAAGAGCCATGATAATGATGGTGATATCTGTGATCGGTCAGGTAAAGGGGCGAAGCCCTGATATGCTTACATCAGCGGGAACCGCGTCAGTCATACAGGCGCTGATTGATCCGGGTATCATCCTTGATGCCGGATTTCAGTTGTCTTTTGCTGCAGTGCTGGGGATGGCGGTGCCTGGAGCACTTATGAAAAAGCTTATTCCAACTAAAAATAAGGTAGTCAGCACACTTGTAATGAATCTGGCGATAACACTTGCCACCGGACCGCTTGTTATATTCTATTATTACCAGTTTTCGCTGTATTCGATCTTTCTGAATCTGCTCATAGTGCCATTGGTTTCTGTGATAATATTCGTGAGTATCGTTGTGATTGCGGCTATGCTTATTTTTCCCGGGATACTACAGGGCAATGAGATGGCGGTGGGCATAGGAGCGTTTCCTGTGAAGCTGATACTTGCAATATACAGGCAGCTTTGCGAATGGGCGATGAAGCTTCCATTTTACAGTATAAATACAGGCCATGTGTCGGTTATGATGATCGTAGTATTTTATATGGCTATGGTTGGAGTGCTGATCCTGCTTGTAAGAGCAAAGAGTGCAGACTGCGCCAGGGTGAGGAGGCGGATGGTCTGTCTGTGCGCTGCTGTGATCATGACCTTGTGCTGCGTGTGTTACGAAGCAGCTTCATTTGACCGGGAGTTCAGAGTTGTATTTATGGATGTTGGTCAGGGAGACGGCATACTTATAAGGTCTGGTATGGGAGTAAATATATTGATAGATGGGGGCTCGTCGAGTAGCAATAAGGTTGGTGAGTACGTGATGGTGCCTGTTCTAAAGTTTTATGGTGCAGCTCATGTAGATTATGCATTTGTGACACACGGAGATAAGGATCATGTGTCCGGTATCCAATATCTTCTAAGCGATACGAACTCCGGTATCAGAATAGATAATCTTGTGGTTCCGATGTATGGTGATATTGAAAATATGGGTGAACTGCTTGAGCTGGCAGAGAAAAGAGGCGTAAATATCATATATATGGACGGCGGTTCTCAAATGTCCTGTGGCAAGGATGCAGCTAAGGTGTGGTTAAATTTCTTGCATCCGTCCGAAAAAACTGATATAAAAGATGCAAATGATCTTTCTGCGGTTATCCGTCTGGAGTATCGAGGGTACAGTGTTTTATTTACGGGAGACCTGGGAGAAGATGGAGAACGGGAGCTTATCTCGGAGGGCGGTGATCTGAGTGCTGATGTGTTGAAGGTCGGACATCACGGCAGCAGATATTCTACGAGTGGGGAGTTCCTGAGAGCAGTCGACCCGGATCTTGCGATCATATCGGCGGGGGAGAATAACCGATATGGTCATCCGCACGGGGAGACACTGGAGCGTTTGGATGCCTGTGGAGCTGATGTAATGAGTACCATAGACCATGGAGCTATATGTGTAGAGATAACGGATGGTGGAATTTCGGTAACCGGATACAGATGATCAGGGAGTTATGAGAATAAGAATTCTGAAAGGAGAACAGGGGAAGGAAGAAACGACTATGATGTGGAAAGGAAGATGAGTATGACAAAAAAACTAAAATTACTGCTGGAATTTGTAATGCTGACACTTGGCGCAGTTATAGCTGCATTTGCTATCGAAGAATTTCTCGTGCCGAACACCATACTTGACGGAGGAGTCATCGGTATAGGTATCATGATCAATAATCTCACAGAAGTGTCCCTGAGTATTCTGACGATCGTTCTTAATGTTCCGTTTCTTATAATAGGTTCAAGACAGCTTGGTAAGATGTTCATGGTGAAGTCCGGTTATTCCATGGCTGTATTCTCAGTATTTGTGGAGATATTCAAACCCCTTGAAAATGCAACCTCAGAGACCATACTTGCGGTGTGCTTCGGCGGTGTGATACTTGGACTTGGAGTTGGTATCATCATCAAGTTCGGCGGGTGCTTGGATGGAACGGAGACCGTGGCCATCATGCTGAACAAGAAAAAAGACTGGCCGGTTGGAAGAGTTGTTCTGGGCATGAATCTGATCATATATTCTATTGCGGGAATGCTCTTTGGTCTGGACAGGGCGATGTACAGTCTTCTTACATACTTTATAACATCAAAGGTGCTTGATATGGTTGAGACCGGTCTTGAGCAGGCGAAGGCAGCCATGATCATAACTGATGATGCCAGAGAGGTGGCAGACAAGATATACAAGAAGCTTGGAAGAACAGTTACCATCATGCAGGGCAAGGGAATGATAAGCGGCAACAAGACAGTGCTCTACTGTGTTATCACGAGATTTGAGATCGGTGAGCTGAAGAACATCATCAATTCCATAGATTCTTCTGCATTTGTCACAGTTACGGATGTGGCGGAGATCATCGGCAACCACATCAAGGATAATGAATACAAGGAGATCCTTGAGAAGATAGAGGAGAAGGAAGAACCGCTCACAAATCTTCCTGAGCATGAGAGTATGACGGACTTTGATGGCCTGGAGCATACCGGAAAAATAGATTAGAAAAAGCCTGTGACATATACCGGCAGATAACTACTGTATATGTCACAGGCTTTCTTTATTGATATATGTTTTAGACTGTAGTCAATATATTACTGGATACTGTCTACAAATGCCTTGTGGATCCTGTAGTCGCTGTCAAGCTCAGGGTGGAAGGAGAGGGCAAACTGGTTGCCGTACTTAACCGCCACGATCTTGTCATCAACTGTTGCAAGGACATCAACCTCAGGTGAAGCCTCAGCCACATAAGGTGCACGGATGAAAGTCATAGGAACCTCACCGATACCTTTAAGCTCGGCCTCTGTGTGGAAGCTTCCAAGCTGTCTTCCGTAGGCATTTCTCTTTACTGTGACAGGGAGAGTGCCAAGGTGTACAGTGTCATCACCTTCGATGTGCTGTGCCAGAAGAATAAGTCCTGCACATGTGGCAAGAACCGGTATGCCACCCTCGATCTGAGACTTTATAGTGTCGAACATGTCGCTGTCTCTGAGAAGCTTTCCCTGGACTGTGCTCTCACCGCCAGGAAGGATCAGGGCGTCATAAGGCTTGTTCAGATCTCCGGCATTTCTAAGTTCTATGCATGGTACGCCGAGCTCGGAAAGTACATGCTCATGCTCTGCGAAAGCTCCCTGTACTGCCAATACACCAACCTGCATATTACTTACCCCTTTCTGCCATGAGGATTGCGATCTCCTGCTCGTTGATACCAACCATAGCTTCACCAAGTCCCTCTGAAAGCTTTGCAACGAGATCAGCGTCATTGTAGTTTGTTGTTGCCTGAACGATGGCAGCAGCACGCTTAGCAGGGTCTCCTGACTTGAAGATACCTGAACCTACGAATACACCCTCAGCACCGAGCTGCATCATGAGAGCTGCGTCGGCAGGAGTAGCAACACCGCCGGCTGCGAAGTTTACAACTGGGAGACGGTGATTCTCATGTACGTACTGAACGAGATCGTAAGGAACCTCAAGCTTCTTAGCTGCCTCATACAGCTCATCTGTTCTCATGCTGACGATCTCAGCGATCTGGCTGTTCATCTTTCTCATATGTCTTACGGCCTGAACGATATCACCTGTACCAGGCTCGCCCTTTGTTCTGATCATTGAAGCACCCTCGTTGATTCTTCTGAGGGCCTCGCCGAGATCCTTGGCACCACATACAAATGGAACCTTGAACTGTCTCTTGTCGATATGGTATACGTCATCTGCTGGTGAGAGAACCTCGCTCTCGTCGATGTAATCGATCTCGATGGCCTGAAGGATCTGAGCCTCTGCGAAATGTCCGATACGGCACTTAGCCATAACAGGGATTGATACAGCGTTCTGGATTCCCTTGATCATCTGTGGGTCACTCATACGTGATACACCACCTGCAGCTCTGATATCTGCTGGGATTCTCTCAAGTGCCATAACTGCACAAGCGCCGGCAGCCTCAGCGATCTTAGCCTGCTCAGGTGTTGTAACGTCCATGATAACTCCGCCCTTAAGCATCTGGGCAAGTTCCTTATTTAACTTATATCTTTCTGTTGTCTCCATGTTGAACCTCCGTTATAATTAGATTTGTGTTTATTGGAGTGAGTGTACATAAACTCACAATCTGTAGGTGATTATAAAACCAAAGTGACATTATAGAAATAATCAATATGTGATTATAAAAACAGGTCAGATAACCTCTGATATTATCAAAATACATAGAAAAACAGGTCAGATTTGCCACATAAGATATAATTATGGTAGAAACTGGTACTGTATTTTGAAAATCATATTGTGAGACATAAGCTTGATGAAGGAGAAACGTAATGGCTGCAACAAAGAAAAAGGAAAAAAAGAACGCGATGGCGGTCATAAACCAACATATAAAGACGGGGGAGTTTGCCAAGATATATCTTCTGTATGGGGAGGAGAGGTATCTCGTGAACCAGTACAGAGATAAGCTGCTGTCGGCTCTGACTGATAAGGACGATAATCTGAATTTTATGAAATTTGCCGGAAATGGGATCGATACATCTGAGCTTCTTGCATTCTGCAACGAGATGCCATTTTTTGCGGACAGAAGAGTTGTCCTTGTGGAGAACAGTGGTCTGTTCAAGAGCAGCAACGAGGATTTTGCGAAGAAGCTGGTGGAGATAGAGGATACATCAGTTGCCATATTTGTAGAGATGGATGTGGACACCAGGTATAAGCTGTTCAAGGCTGTGGACAAGAATGGAGAGGCTCTGGATTTTGCGACCCCTGATGAGAAGATGATGGTCACGTGGGTGAAGTCACTGTTCCGTGCCGATGGTGTTGCCACCACAGACACGGCGATATACAAGATAATCGAAGCTGCTAACATGGATATGAACTGTATCAAGAATGAGGTTGACAAGATGATAAGCTACGCCGGAGACACGAAGCAGGTCAGCGAGCATGATGTGGATCTTCTGTGCAGTCAGGATGCGGAGAGCAAGGTGTATCAGATGATAGACTTCATCATTGCAAAGCAGAAGGAGAAGGCTTGCAGTATGTATCACGATCTTCTTGAGAATAAGGAATCGGCGATCATGATAAACGCATGTATCATGAGACAGTTCAACAAGCTACTTCTGGTAAAGATGGCATTATCAGATGGCGCGCAGGACGCCAGCCTGGCGAAGATCGCAGGATGCCCGGTGTGGGCGGTGAAGAATTACAAGGCTCAGTGCAGGGACTACAGCATGGCACAGCTTAAAGACATAGTGGAGAACTGTCAGGACATGGACTACAAGCTCAAGACCGGACAGGTTATGGATAACGCGGCGATGGAGGTCATGATCGTGGAGCTGTGTGAGATGCAGTAGGAGACTGGTGATGATATTAGATATTGAGGCAAAAAAATAACCACTGTGAAAACAGTGGTTATTTTTTATATAACTATGATTGGTTCAAATATATGCAGCCGTTTAATATATCCAAATCCTTGTGTCAAAGTTATGTAGTTATCAGCCAGATGCTTAAGCCATCTTGTTAACTGCAACTGCAAGACGTGATACCTTACGAGCAGCGTTGTTCTTGTGGTAGATGCCCTTTGAAGCAGCCTTGTTGATCTCTGATGTAGCAACAACAAGTGCCTGCTGAGCAGCAGCCTTATCACCAGCAGCGATAGCAGCCTCAACCTTCTTGATAACTGTCTTAACCTTAGACTTGATCATCTTGTTTCTAAGTGTCTTCTTCTCGATAACATTGATTCTCTTCTTTGCAGATTTGATATTAGCCAAAATTCTTACCTCCATAAAATCTAATTAAATATAATAAGGTTTTACATTAAAACCGGACACGGACAATTCAATGTAAACATACTCACATATAATAGATGAAACGCAATTCGTTGTCAAGACTAAAAAACAAAAAAATGCGCATTTTCGCAGATTATTTTCATGTTGTTTCCTAAGAAAAATGAAGTAAAACAACATGTTACTTTCCTTTACATAAAAAGGGGTAAATGGTATCATATATGCAGTGGGTCTTAATGATCCATACATATTATAATACAGGAAAAGCAGAGAAATATACAGATGTTTAAATATAGATTTTTTCAGGTGATAATGGCACTTTCGCTGGTCTTGCTGATCATCTCCACGGCGATAATGTGTTCGTTCAGCGTTTGCAGGGTTGCGGAGAAGAGCTACAAGCCGAGTAATAGCGGCACGATAAGTTCAGTCATGAATAACGGACAGACTGAGGAATTATCAGAATTTGATGCGTGGGTGGAATACAGTATCGTGCTGGATGCTCTGGATGGGGACAGCGAGCAGGAGTACAGGCTTGGCAACGTATATCTGTCCACTGAGAATGTGATGAGGCTTGAACAGCTTGCAGACATCAAATCCAAGGCAAGCAATGGTGTGTTCATATCCATTGTGCTTCTGGTGGCATGCTTTGTAGTCATAAGGAGAAGGAGACTGTATGAGTGTGTTGTATGGGGCGGCGCTGCAGGCGTTATAATAGGAATAATCAGCTTCATAGCCATGGCGGTATCCGGCAGCGGAATCATGTATGGAATAAGAAGAATGGTGTTTGGAGAAAGCTATGCGGAGCTTTTTCCGGGACACGATGTCCTGCCGGATATAATACCTGCCGGTACGGGAACGAAGGTTCTTTGGGTGTATGTTGGAACGATATTTGTTGGACTTGTGGTTACTATCATAGTCAGGGTTATAAGCTATAAGAAATCACGTCCACACAAATTCAGATAGAAGGTTACATAATGGGAGGTAGTTATGAGAAAAAGAATCGAGGAGTGGATAAACTGGGTGCTCTATGATGAGCTCATTGCCAGCAAGATCAATGCGCCAAAGCATTTGCTGGGAATCCATGATTATGGTGAAGGTCAGATAATCGTTGTGTACAAGCCGGGGGCGATCAGGGTAGAGGTTACATCGCGCACAGGTAAGAAGATACACACCATGGAACAGATGACAAATGAAGGACTGTTCGCCATTTATTTTGATAAGAAGGAGTACGATGGCAACAAGTACAATGTTGTCACCACATATGAGGATGGCACCATTATAAACAGTGCAGATCCATATTCATTTGAATCGCTTATCACGGATTTTGACACATACCTTTTTGCGGAGGGTAGACATTACAATATATATGAGAAGCTTGGCGCACACCCTATGACTATAGACGGTGTACGTGGAACCTACTTTGCAGTGTGGGCTCCTCATGCAAGACGTGTCAGTGTAGTCGGTGATTTCAATCTCTGGGATGGTAATGTAAATCCTATGCAGATCACGGCAAATGAGGGAATATACGAACTGTTCCTGCCGGGCGTGGAGCCGGGCGCTGTGTACAAGTATCAGATCATGACCAGATATGGTGAGATACTGTACAAAGCTGATCCATATGGCAACCAGTGTCAGATGAGACCGGAAAATGCCTCAGTGGTTGCAGACATAAGCAGCTATAAGTGGAAGGATACATCATGGATGAAGGATAGAAGCAAGATCAGCCGTACTGACAGAATGCGCATGCCTATGTCCATATACGAGATGCATCTCGGCTCATGGCACAAGAAGGTTGAGGATGATGATGCAGGCTTCTACACATACAGGGAGCTCGCTCCTATGGTGGCAGACTATCTCAATGAGATGGGATATACGCACGTAGAGCTCATGGGTATATCAGAGTATCCATTTGACGGCTCATGGGGCTACCAGGTTACCAATTATTATGCACCGACCAGCAGATATGGTGATGCAGTAGATTTTATGTATTTCGTTGATTATATGCACAGCAAGGGAATCAGTGTTATCCTAGACTGGGTGCCAGCACACTTTCCTAGGGATGCGCACGGACTTGGACGTTTTGATGGGATGCCTCTCTATGAGCATCCGGATCCAAGAAGAGGAGAGCATCCTGACTGGGGCACATATATATTTGACTATGGCCGCAATGAGGTGGCAAACTTCCTCACGGCAAATGCTCTGTTCTGGGTCGAGAAGTTCCATATAGACGGACTCCGCGTGGATGCTGTGGCATCCATGTTGTATCTCGACTATGGCAAGCAGGATGGACAGTGGCTGCCAAATGAACATGGTGGAAACGAGAACCTTGAGGCAATAGCACTTATGCAGAATATAAACAGCATCATGGAGGAGAGAAATCCGGGGGCATATCTAATAGCAGAGGAGTCAACAGCGTGGGCAGGTGTAACTGCTCCGGCATCCATGGACGGACTTGGTTTCCTGTTCAAGTGGAATATGGGATGGATGAATGACTTCCTTGAGTATATGCAGATGGATCCATATTTCAGACAGAACAACCAGAACATGCTGACTTTCAGTCTTTCGTATGCGTATGCTGAGAACTATGTTCTCGTCATATCCCATGACGAGGTAGTTCATCTCAAGCGTTCAATGATAGAAAAGATGCCTGGCAGCGAGGAGGACAAATTCGCAAATCTCAGAACTGCGTACGGATTCATGTATGGACATCCGGGCAAGAAGCTGCTCTTTATGGGGCAGGAATTTGCACAGCCTAGAGAGTGGAGTGAGGCGAGAAGCCTTGACTGGTTCGTCTTAGACAATCCGCTCAATCAGGGCATGGAGAGGTATGTCAAAGCGCTCAATAAGCTTTACAATACCAATGATGCGATGTATGCGAATGACACAGATCCAATGGGATTTGAGTGGACAGATTGCGATCACCCAGACATGAGCATACTTTCATTTGTAAGACGAGGCTCAACTCCGAAGAAGCAGCTGCTTTTCGTATGTAACTTCACTCCGGTTGAGAGAGATAATTACAGTATACCGGTTCCGTGCTACACGACATACAAGGAGATACTCAACTCAGATGATGTACAGTTTGGCGGAAAGGGCAGACTCAACGGCAAGCCGGTCAAGGCAGTGGACAAGAAGAATGCCAGAACTCCTTACAGTATAGACATCACGGTTCCGCCACTCTCAACAGTTGTGTTTGAGTACGATTACACGGATATGACACCTGAGCTTGAGAAGAAGGAAGCTGAGGCCAAGGCTGCTGCAAAGAAGCGTGTGGACGCAGCAAAGAGAAAGGCTGCAGCGGCACAGAAGAAGGCTGAGGAGATAAAGAAGGATGCCGAGAAGAAAGCGGCTGAGCTGAAGAAAGAGGCGGAGAAGAAGGCAGATGAGCTGAAAAAGGAAGCCGAGAAGAAGACTGCTGAGTTGAAAAAGGAGGCATCTGAGATCTCAGAAGAGGTAAAGGATGATATAGCAGATATAGAAAAGTCAGTGGTGGCTGTTGCTGATGACATCAAGAAAGATATAAAAGCACGCAAAAAATAAACTTGCAATATGAGACAACAGGTCATATAATGTCAGTGTAAGTGCAAAGGGGCACAGAACGATATCGTTCTGTGCCCCTTTTTTGTACATCAGGCGGGTGACGATCTTCCTGATCGTAAGAATCCGGGTAGTTTTTAAGGAGGAAGCAGTATGAAGACAGGAAAAGTAAAATGGTTTAATGCAAAGAAAGGCTACGGCTTTATATGTGATGAGGATGGAGCAGATGTATTTGTACATTTCTCAGCACTGAATATGGAGGGCTTCAAGGTTCTTGAAGAGGGAGATACAGTAGAGTATGAGGTTGTGGACGGTGAAAAGGGTCCACAGGCGGCAAATGTGACAAAACTGTAAATACAATGCGGTATATGTCAAAACAGCCATATATTTAAAGCGAATACATGTTGAATTAGGAGAACATCCCCGGGTTATGATTACAGATGATCAGGGGATGTTTTTTATGAGCAACGAATTGGAGCATGCTATTGCGTAGAACTGAGATGAATATCTACAAGGCCTCGTGTTACATAAATACAAGAATATTATAGATGTCGCCATATGCTAAAATTGTATGTCTGCTATAATAAAAACAACACATATTTAAAAATCATCTTGACGGCTGGCGATGATAAAATGTAGAATACACATATATGGTGAAACATGTTTCATGCATTTGTTGTTGCTGATAAACAGTTAAATAAACAGGCACGTATTTATTTTAGATTATAAGGGGGATATGTACCATGAAGAGATTTGATGTTGTGGCACTTGGAGAACTGCTCATAGACTTTACACAGAACGGGCTCAGCGGCCAGGGCAATATGATGATGGAGGCCAATCCAGGCGGAGCACCATGTAATGTTCTCGCTATGCTGCAGAAGCTTGGCAAGAAGACTGCATTTGTTGGAAAAGTAGGGGATGATTTCCTTGGAAAAATGCTTGCCGGTGTTGTGGCTGATGCCGGGATCAACACTGACAATCTGAAGTTTGACAGGGATGTACACACAACACTTGCATTTGTGCATACATACGAGGACGGAGACAGAGACTTTTCATTTTACAGGAATCCGGGAGCGGATATTATGTTAAGCGCAGATGAGGTGGATGAGAGTATCATAAAGGATGCCAGGCTGTTCCATTTCGGATCACTCTCACTGACATATGAAGTGTCACGTGCTGCAACACAGAAGGCTGTGGCTGCTGCAAAGGAGGCTGGATGCATCGTCACATTTGACCCGAACCTCAGGGAGCCTCTGTGGAAGACACTGGACGAGGCCCATGATCAGATTGACTGGGGTATGAGACAGTGTGATGTGCTCAAGATATCAGATAATGAGATACAGTGGTTCACAGGAAGAGAGGATTTTGACGAGGGGATAAAGATACTTCAGGACACATACAATATACCTTTGATACTTCTCTCCATGGGAAGAGATGGAAGCCGTGCATACTACGGGGATGTAGTCGCTGAGGCAAAGCCGTTTATCCAGGAGAATACTATAGAGACCACAGGCGCCGGGGACACTTTCTGTGCATGCGTGCTGAATTATGTACTTGATAATGGACTTGAAGATCTTGACACTGATAAGCTTACAGAGATGCTTGTATTCGCAAATGCTGCTGCATCGATCATCACAACACGCAAGGGAGCACTCAAGGTTATGCCGGAGAGATCCGAGGTTGAGAAGCTCATTGCCGAGAGACAGTGATAGATAAAAAGACGGCAACAGATTAAAAATAGCGGTGTACGGTAATGATATAGATTACATAAATAAAATGAGAATGATAAGTTAATTGACTATAGTCAGAAAAGGAGAAGATAAATGGCAGGTTCAAAGACAGTGAAAAAGACTGCAGAATATACAAAGAGATTTGATGAGAGATATGACGAGCTCAAGTGGCTCTACTGCGAGCTCTATAACAACAATATGGAGGCATTTGACTGGCTGTGCGATTCTCTGTATGGTTATTATCAGGAGAGAAATGCTGATCTCAAGAAGCTGGACAGAAGCCGTGTCAAGAATCCGGACTGGTATAAGCAGAATGATCTGTTAGGTATGATGATGTACACAAATGCATTCGCGGGAACGCTGAAGGGTGTAAAAGAAAAGCTTCCATATGTGAAGTCATGTGGTGTGAATTATCTTCATTTTATGCCGCTGCTGGAAAGCCCTAAGGGCAGAGATGACGGCGGATATGCTGTTGCGGATTTCAGAAAGGTAAAGCCTGAGCTTGGAACCATGGAGGATCTGGAGGACCTCACTGCAGAGTGTCACAGACAGGGTATAAGCTGCTGTCTGGATTTCGTAATGAACCATACAAGTGAGGATCATGAGTGGGCAAGGGCAGCGAGAAATGGAGATCCTGTTGCAAGATCCAGATATTTCTTCTATGATGATTGGTTCGTTCCTAACATATATGAGGAGACTGTGCCTGAGGTATTCCCAACTACGGCGCCTGGTAACTTCACATGGATAAATGACTGCAATCAGGTGGTCATGACTACATTTTACCCATACCAGTGGGATCTGAACTATGCAAATCCTATGGTGTTCAACGACATGGTCGGCAACATGCTCTATATGGCAAACCGAGGTATAGATGTCATCAGACTCGACGCTGTTCCGTATATATGGAAGCAGATAGGCACAAACTGCCGTAACCTTCCACAGGTTCACACTCTTGTCCGTATGATGAGGATAATCAGTGAGATAGTATGTCCGGGAGTCCTTCTTCTAGGAGAGGTCGTTATGGAGCCTTCCAAGGTAGTTCCATACTTTGGAACAGTTGACAAGCCAGAGTGCCATATGCTCTACAACGTGACAACCATGGCATCCACGTGGAATACGATAGCCACGAAGAATGTAGGACTCTTAAAGCGCCAGATGGATCAGGTGTGTGCACTTCCAAAGGATTATGTGTTCCTGAATTACCTCAGATGCCACGATGATATCGGCTGGGGACTTGACTATGACTGGCTGGCACAGTTCGGCATAGATGAGGTGGCACACAAGAAGTTCCTGAATGATTATTTCACAGGAAAGGGATACAACAGTGATTCCAGAGGTGAGCTCTATAACGATGATCCTAGACTCGGAGATGCCCGTCTGTGTGGAACAACAGCATCCCTGTCAGGCCTTGAGGCCGGCCAGTACGAGGCAAATGCAGACAAGATCGACCAGGCCATTGCCTGTGATCTCATGCTTCATGGATACCTGCTGGCACAGAGCGGAATCCCGGTTCTGTACAGCGGTGATGAGATAGGACAGACAAACGATTATACTTATAAGAATGATCCGGACAAATGTGCGGACAGCAGATATCTGCACAGAGGAAACTTCCCATGGGACAAGGTTGAAAATAAAGATCCTGTAGCCATGAAGATATTTGACGCGCTGCGCCACATGGAGGATATAAGAGCATCGCATGATGTATTTTCATGTAATGCAAATGTCTACACCATAGAGACAGGATGTGCAAGCGTCCTCGGAATAGTGAGGGAATATGCAGGACATGAGCTGAGGGCATTTTTCAACTTCAGCAACATGGATCAGCTCATCTGGACTATGCCTGAGGATCAGGCTGACATATATACCGATCTCATATCAGGCAAGACACTCCGCGAGCTTGGAGCAGTCATGCCTAGATATGGATGCTGGTGGTTCTACAGATAGTTATTCGGAATCTTTTTTATAGAACATAAGAAGAGTATTTTTGATAGAAGGCTTAAAGACTGTGTTATGGTCATAGCCTTCTATTTTTTCGTAGGTTAGGTTTAAGCCAGAATAATTTCTCTCTTGTAAATCATTGTAGAAATCCTCGATAGAAGATATGAAGTTTTTATCCTCATCTGCACCTACGGTTACATAGACATTAGCATTTAGAGTCTGTGTTCTGTTGTAATATTCTTCTTCGTACGTAGACATGAATTTGCCGTCAGTATTTGCCCACATGGAAGGACTGCCAATATAATAATTTGTAAATGTATTCTTTCCTATAGTGTCATTATGAAACAGAGCGTAGTAAGCCCAGTATCCACCCAGGGAATGTCCTGTGAGAGTCATATTTTCAGGGTTTACAGAGTATATTTCTTCCAGGTAAGGAATCAGGTTATCTACAATAAAATGCAGGAATGAATCAGGGTTAGTCTGGAGATCTCTTTTTCTGATGACATCATAATTGTAAGTGTTTGGATACCCTATGCTGACAAGGATAACGTCCTGTATCTGGCCAGATGTCATAAGAGGTCTGAGTTCAGGGTGATCACTGAGTCTCCAGACTCCATCGGTCATAACAACCATTGGATATGAGCTTGCTTCGTTATAATCAGGTGGAAGAGATATATGGACAACAAAAGTGTCATCTATCTCAGCATCATAAATGGATAATTCGTTGATATAGTCTGCACAGGCGGGATCAAGAGTTGTCACCTCGTTATAATACATGTGCTCGGGAGAGAGTTTTCCCATGGTTATGCTGGCACGTTCCTCTGGAAGTAAAACTGTTGGAGTTGGCGCTTCTGTAGTAAGCTCCTCAGTTGTGATTTCTTTGACTGAGGTTTCACTTGTTGTTGCTTCTTTGATTGACGTATCTTCGGATGAAGAATAGCTGGTGACCGATTGGGTGACAGTAGAGCCATTCTTAGATGCTGACGAGTGCTGACACCCGGTGACAACTAATATAATAGCTATGCTGAATGTGGTCAAAATTGTTAATTCCTTTTTCATAAAAGGCCTCCTTTGATTGTATTTAGTAATTATCATATAAGTGAGAAATACTATAAAAACAATATCACAGGAGTTGCATTATGACCTGTCAGCAATGGTTAAACCTTGTCGGGGCGGATTTGCAGGAGAAGGTAATTTTGTTTATTTTTTAATGATACATTGCTACACTCTAAGGTTATGTCAGGCGCTATGTTATAATGAGAAAATGGTAGAAATTCTGTGTAAATTTTATACCAAAGTGACTGCTGCCCGGCAGGAGTAGTATCTGAACAGTCAAAACAGATCCATTCGCCGTCAGGAATGTTTGTTATCGAATAATCGGATATATTTAATCCGGAAATTTCTTGTTTTGTGATCATTCGTCCAAATGTGTAATTAAAGCATGAAATTTCATTATTGAACTTATCAATATTTATAAAATCATTTGATCTGTAACCGAATAAGCAGTTATTTGGTTTTTCATCAGTGGATTTAATTTCCATTAGTTTATCCCAGCTTTGACTGCAACATTCTCTTGTAAATTTTGGAATCAGAACATTATTTTTCGCGGTATCGAGGCTTGTGAAAACCCTGGAATAACCGGCAATACACATGTTGTTGATCTTAACGATTCTGTAGTTGAGCATAGATCCCCCATCTGCTGTGACCCTTAATACAATCCGGGTGAAATTATGGAGACCGGACTTGTTATTTCGAACATAAGTTGGAGAGTTTCCATGAAAGCGTGTGAAAGCCTTCGTGAAGCTTTCGGGTGTGTCATATCCGTATTCAAGTGCAATATCAGTCACCGTGCGGTTGGATGAAATGAGTTCTTCTCCAGCCAGGGAAAGCCGGCGGTTTCTGATATATTCCCCTATAGTATATCCCGTGATTAGATGAAATACTTTTCTGAAGTTGTCGGGAGAGGAGTAAGCCTGCCTGGCTATTGTATTTTGGTCCAATACTTCACCGTCAATAAGGTGAGTCTCAATATAATCAATTGCGTTAATAAGTCCTTCGGTCCAATTCAAATGGTTTTCTACCTCCATGTAATGTATGTATATCACTATAGCACATATTTGTAGTAAATTGTTATAATGGACATATGAAAGTCATATCGGTTTGTTAATATGCAGGTCAAGGAGGTGATGATGTATTGGATCAGTCAGGATTCACCAGAGAGATATGAAAAGCCGCGGATCGTGTTTCTGATAGTCTGTATATGGTATGATATAAAAAATATTTATCTAAAAGAAACCAAATGCGGAAAATCCCCCACTACATTAGTTAAGGAGGTAGGAGAGTTGGCCGGTCAAAAGAATAACAATGTGAATGACGGTTTAAACAGACATTTTGAAGAAGTCTATAAAAGACAAAACGTAGCGTGACCCTGTATCTGATATCAAAGTGCAAGGGATTTGATGATATAAATGATGTGCTGCAGGAAATGTATATGGAGTATTTCAGGACTATACAAAAGAAGGGGATTGAGTATGTTGATGACGAGGAAGCATTTCTGATAGCGCTGTGCAAAAGGAAGCTGTCGGTCGAGTTCGGTGATCTTGGAGTTTATGATGACCATCTTGATGTGAAAGTTGACAATGATGGCACATGGAGATTTGAATGGGAGCTAGGTGGAGATATCACTTCCGTGACAAGAGAGACACATACAGTCCTTGAAGATACAGGGGCTGTAGTCACCAAATGTGAGGTTTCCCAGATATCCATCAGGGCAGTGCTCGATATAAGCGGTGCAAAAAATATGACCTCAGACAAAAAATACGCGGTCCTTTCCGGTGTAAAGCTGAAAGACGGAACAATGCTTACAGATATTGTTGAATCGGGAAACGAAAATACAAACACATCTGGCGAATATGAACTTCTGTTTACCACAGACCGCATATTGGATGTAAGCCAGGTAGACAGCCTGCTGTTCTGGAAAACAACAACCGAAGATGGTGAGGATGTGCAATACACTCTCAATGATTTCTACGAGATGCCATTTAACTGATATTTTCCTTTTGTGTATACAACCAGAAAATACATATGGCGCAATATGCAACAATAAGCAGTTTAGAACTAAAAAAAATAATAAGATAGGATGTTCTAAGAAATTAGTTTTAATTATCTATAACAACAGAAAATCCGTATATTGCAATATGCAACAATCGGTAGTGCAGATTGCCGATTTTCGACGGTCACAAGCTGGTGCGGAGATCCGCACCGCCCTTATCGCGGTCGGAGCCCCATGCTTATGTGACCTTAGTCGAAATGAGAGCAATCAAACGTGATTGTGCATATGCACTATACGGATTTTCGTCCGTCATACAACTTAATTCTTAGAACATCTATACAGCAGATCCTCCCAACGGCGGTCAACCTCCTGCTGATACTGAACGAGAAGGTGCTCGTTCTCAGGCTTGAACAGGTGCTTGAACCTGCCCTGCGTTCTCAGGAAGTCCTCGATAGGAAGCTTCTTCTTAGGAGAGTAGGAGAGGATCCATTTGCCCTCGATAACCTCGAACAGAGGCCAGTAACATGTCTCGACTGCCAGCTTGCAGATGTCCATGATCTTCTCTGTAGGGTATCTCCATCCTCTAGGACATGGTGACATGACGTTGAGGAAAGCTGCGCCAGGTGTGTATATGGCCTTCTCAGCCTTCTCATAGAGATCACGCATGTTGCCGAGAAGAGTAGACTGTCCAACATATGGGATGTCGTGGGCAGCCATGACCTGTGCGAGATCCTTTCTGTTCTGCATCTTACCATTTGACTGTGAGCCTACTGGTGTGGTTGTGGTGTCAGCATACATAGGAGTAGCTGATGAACGCTGGATACCGGTGTTCATGTATGCTCCGTTGTCATAGCACACATATACCATGTCATGTCCACGCTCCATGGCACCTGACAGTGACTGAAGTCCGATGTCATAAGTTCCGCCATCACCGCCAAATGTGATGAATTTATATGTGTCATCTATCTTGCCTTTTTTCTTCAGAACGTTGTACGCTGTCTCAACACCGGAGAGGGTAGCGCCTGCGTTCTCAAATGCATTGTGTATGTAGCTGTCCTCGTATGCTGTGTAAGGATACATGAAGGTTGAAACCTCAAGACATCCTGTGGCGTTACCGATGACCGCCTTGTCGCCCTCGTGAAGGGCGCGGAGTACAGTTCTGACAGTGATCGTACCACCGCAGCCTGCACACATTCTATGACCTGGAGCAAGACGCTCAGGCTTGTTCATTACTTCTTTAAAATTATATGCCATTTCATCTTACCTCCTACTGTCTAAGTCCTATGTACTGATACTGAGGAATCTCAGCACCGTTCTCTATCATGTCTTCAAGCTGTGCAAATACGCCCTTGGCGCTGTCCACAGTGTAGTCACGTCCGCCGAGACCGTAGATGTAGCTGACAGCCTTTGTGGTTGCCTGAATGTCATACAGGTGCTCCTTGACCTCTGCTGAGAGAGGACCGCCGCCTGCTCTGAATCCTTCCGATCTGTCAAGGATTGCCACAGCCTTGGTGTGGGCGAGAGCCTTTGCAATCTCCTCACCAGGGAATGGTCTGAACACTCTGATCTTCAAGAGTCCGACCTTCTTGCCTTCGTTTCTCAGCTCATCTATAGCTTCCTTTGTTGTTCCGGCAGCAGAACCGATCATAACGATGGCGTAGTCAGCGTCGTCAAGTCTGTACTCCTCAAAGAATCCGTAGTGACGGCCTGTCATCTCCTCGAATTCCTTTGCAACGTCAAGAATAACCTGCTTTGCATTCTTCATGGCAGTGTTCTGAGCCATCTTAGTCTCCATATAGTAAGGAGATGTGGCGTAAGGACCGACAGCCATAGGCATCTCAGGATTTAACAGATACTGCTCAGGGGTGTATTCACCTACAAACTTCTTTACGAGATCATCCTCGATGAGGGTGATGTTTTCAACGGCATGGCTTGTGATGAAACCATCCTGACATATCATGATAGGAAGTCTGACATCCTTGTGCTCAGATATTCTGTATGCCTGAACAAAGTTGTCATATGCCTCCTGGTTGTTCTCTGCGTATATCTGAAGCCAGCCTGTATCACGTGCGCCCATACTGTCTGAGTGGTCACAGTTGATGTTGATAGGGCCGGAGAGTGCTCTGTTTACAAGTGCGAGGGCAAGTGGAAGACGATTGGACGCTGCCACATAGAGCTCCTCCCACATGAGAGCCATACCACATGATGATGTGGCTGTGAGTGTACGGCAGCCGGCAGCCTCTGCGCCGATCGCTGCACTCATGGCACTGTGCTCACTCTCTACCGGTATAAATTCTGTATCGATCTCTCCATTGGAGATAAATGTTGAAACGAACTGAGGTATCTCAGTTGAAGGTGTTATAGGAAATGCAGGCATAACATCCGGATTGATCTGCTTTATAGCATGTGCCACAGCCTCATTTCCTGAAAGACGTTCTCTTATAGCCATTTATTTGCCCTCCTTCATAGTGATTGCTCCGAATTTGCACTGGTATGCGCATATACCGCAGCCCTTGCAGTGCTCCAGGTCAAATGCGAGACGCTTGCCTGATACGACCGGAATGCATGAATCCGGACAGACAGGTGCGCACAGAAGACAGTGTACGCATTTGCTCTCGTCTAGGACAGGTGTTGAAGTCCTCCACTCACCTGTGTTAAATGCCTTGGATGTGCCACCGCCGTATACGTGGTTTCCAGGTGTGAGCTCTGTCCATTTGCTATTGTCATGTATCTTGCTTATATCTGTTCTCATTACTTCATTACCTCCCTGAAGGCGAGCTTTAATGCTTCCATGTTGCCCTCGATAACCTCTGGTTTCTTGGCAAATTTGTGCTGATATGACTGTCTCATATCTTCGAGGAAAGGTCCCTCCTCCATTATTCCGCTGACAGCAACGATGGCTGCAAGCATAGGAGAGTTAGGAAAATTCTTGCCGAGAGTCTTCATGGAGATCTCCTTGGCATCAAGTGTGTATACCCTGCCCTTGTAACCCTTGAGCAGTGGACGGACCTCGTCCGGAGTCTTAGGTGTATTTATAATGATGGCGCCATCCTCGGCGAGACCTGCAGTCACATGTACAGGTTCGATCAGAGATTCGTCAACTACAACCACATACTGTGGATCGTAAATGTTGGAATGTACTCTGATAGGTTCACTGCTGATCCTGTTGTAGGCAGTGATAGGTGCGCCCATTCTCTCTGGACCATACTCAGGGAATCCCTGAACATATTTACCTGTTTTGAATGCCACATCTGCGAGGAGCAGGGCAGCAGTCTTGGCACCCTGACCACCACGTCCGTGCCATCTGATTTCGATAGTATCTTTCACTTTCACATCTCCTGTCAAAAATTTCTCATTAAGTTCCGTTTATTAGGAAAAATAATCCTTTTGATTATACCATTTATAGATAATAAGTAAAGAATAAAATTAAGGAAATAAGTCGAAAAACAAAAAAATTTAACGCGGATAACAGAAATACCTAAAAATGTTGGATTTAACGATGGGATAAGTTATCTGAAAACTATAAAAAAGCATTTGGGATCATAAAATTTATTATATGCTGACGACAAAGTGGATACAGTTCTGTCCATCCACCGTCTGATTGTCCAACAGTATTTCACCATGGTACTTGGATGTGAGCTGTTTCAGCTTGTAAAGTCCGATACCTCTGGAATAAGCTCCATCCTTCAGAGGCTTGGTCGAGTAGCCCTTTGCGAAGAAGTTCTTGCGCATTTCCGCGGTGAGCTGCGATCCGGCATTGAAGGTTTCCACGGTGGTAGTCTTGCCGTCAGAGTCTATGATGACTTTTATCATACCTCCGTCTTCAGTTGCGTCAAATGCATTGTCCACCAGAATGCTCATGACATCCAGAAGCTCAAATTCCGCTGCCTTGGATGTGAGTGTGGAATTTTTGACATCTATATCCAGATTGATATTATGCTCCTGCGCAAGGTTCATCTTGCTGAACAGAAAACCTGCGATCAGTTTCATGTTGATCCTCAGAAGATACGAATTCTTGATGACATGGTCATTGCAGGAGGTATCCAGCTCATTTGAAAGGGCAGCAGCGAGGGAATCATAATCAGTGTAACTGATCGGCAGCATGCTGATGGCCTGAAGCTCATTGTTGTAGTCATGCTGTCTCATGCGCACCTGATCTATCAGATCCTCTATAATAGGAAGATACTGTTCATATGACTGTAGTTGCTTCCGGGATTCTCTGAGGCTCATATAGTTCTTGTACATTCCCGAGTATAAAATGAGGATAAGTATGACTATAAACAGGAAAGTCATAAATATATTCATGAAGTCCTTAGGGGATATACGCTGGTATAAAACCATAGATACCATGAGGGCAAATACTGCGAGTATTATATTCCTGGATACCTGATTTTTCACTATAAGAGCATCGTACAGCTTATCCATATGTCCGAATTTGTATAAAAGTATAGCTATGATGAAAGCCATGGCTTCGGTTATATATGTTGAAGTGTTGGTGAATGGATTGTCCGTAAACTGCATGATGACAACCATCTGGATGAGGTTCAGTATAGTCATGATGATAAGTGTAATTGCGTATCCCGTTATGATCTTCATCGGCGGATATCGGAATACCAGAGAGTAGAATACAAAGCAGTATATGTATGTTATCAGTGTGAATATTAACATGGAGTCTGTAACTGTGGCAATCAGAGAGACTGGTAAAGTCAGCAGAAGCAAAGGTGGAAGTCTCTTTGCTATCTGGGAAAATTTTACATTATATATCGCCATCAAGAATACTAAAAATACAAAGGTATCAAACAGTATCTTGGAAAGAAAATCAAAATATGCAGCCATTATCTGTTCTCCTGGTAAGTTTCTATAATAGTTTTGTATTTGCGCCCGACCGGTATGGATTCTTGAGCCAGTTTCAGCGTTATAAGTGAATTGGATCTGTCGTAGCTCTGTATGTAGTCGGGATTGAAGTAATAGCTTTTGTGGCATCTGACCAGAGGTACATCACCAGCAGCCTGCAAAATTGACTCGAAGGTCGGGTTGGTGACGATAAAATCGCCGTCGGATGTGAAAATGTGCTTGTGGTGGCCGGATGCACATACATAAATTATTTCATCCATGCTTATATGGAAAAGTATTCCCTGGATATCCTTTACGCGGATCCTTGATGTCTGGTCGTCAGGCTGTGTGAGCACCGAGTTGATCCCTCCTACGACATCGATTCTGTCATAAGGCTTTGAGAAATAATACTGGCAATGATACTTGTTGATGACATCAAGGTTTGGAACGGTGATGTCGGTGATGAAGATGACAGGTGTGTCATTGTATTTGGGAATTCTTCGGAGATAACCACATACATCCAATCCGGTCTTTCCTCCACCGAGATCAATGTCCAGTAAAAAGATATCAATATCAAATGAATCTATTATTGTTATGGCATCGTTGTAAGTTGATGCAGTGTTGACAACAGCGTCTGCGTACTCTTCTTCAATTATATGTTTTAAGCCGGTAAGCTGGATATTGTCATCCTCAACAATCAGAAAATTCATAATCAAACACTCCTGTGAAAAATTGATAGATAAACAAAACTCTTAAATTATTAACATATCAGGAACATTCTATCATACAAATGGGAATTTCTACAATAGGTATAATTAAAGTATATGTGTGTTGTACACGAAAATTTATGTCGTTCAGGTTGTTATACGCGTCGTTTGTGTCGATTTTTGCCAAAACTATTGGAAAAATTATACAAATAGTATAGTGTATGTAACAGAGGATAATTAACTCTGAGGGGAGATTGATTATATAGTGTCAGATAGGATGTATCAGGTACAGGTATTTCGGTTAAGGGTATCTGTACAGTATATTCAATTTGATGCATAGGATCTGCCATATGTGCCTGAGCATGTATGGCAGATTTTTTGCGTTAAGCTGTAATATAATACTATTTAAAATTTGAAAATAATATGGTATGATGTAGAGAAACATGGGGTTTTGTATACATCTGTGTGCAATTCCATAAATGACAAAAAGCTATTACCAGGAGGAAGAGTATGATTAAATTATTTGACAACGGTGCTTATCTGTTACATGGTACAGAGCTGGTTGAGGATAATGCTGAGGCAGGTGCGGTTCTCGCATCAAAGCTTGGCAGTGCTCCATCAAAGGAAGAGGCATCAAAGAACACACTTGCTTACGGAATATTGGCTAAGCATAACACATCTGACAATATGGAGAATCTTAAGATCAAATTCGATAAGATGACTTCACATGATATAACATTTGTAGGAATCATCCAGACAGCAAGAGCATCAGGTCTTAAGGAGTTCCCTATACCATATGTACTTACAAACTGTCACAACTCACTGTGTGCCGTAGGTGGAACCATCAATGAGGATGACCATATGTTTGGCCTCTCATGTGCGAAGAAGTATGGCGGCGTGTATGTACCACCTCATCAGGCGGTCATCCATCAGTTTGCAAGAGAGATGCTGGCAGAGTGTGGCGCCATGATACTTGGATCAGACTCACATACACGTTACGGTGCTCTTGGTACTATGGCTATTGGAGAGGGCGGCGGTGAGCTCGCAAAGCAGCTCCTGTGTAAGACATACGATGTTGCAAAGCCGGGCGTTATCGCAATCTATCTCGACGGAGAGGTACAGAAGGGGGTTGGTCCTCAGGATGTGGCACTTGCCATCATCGGAGCAACATTTGGCTGCGGATATGTCAAGAATAAGGTCATGGAGTTCGTTGGTCCTGGTGTTGACAAGCTCTCAGCAGATTTCCGTATCGGTATTGATGTTATGACAACAGAGACAACATGTCTGTCATCAATATGGAAGACAGATGACAAGATAAAGGATTGGTATGACATTCACGGAAGAAGTGAGGCATACAAGGAGATGAATCCTGGCGATGTGGCTTACTATGACGGAGTCGTATATGTAGATCTGTCAACAGTTAAGCCAATGATAGCTATGCCATTCCACCCAAGCAACACATACACCATCGACGAGCTGAATGCCAACCTCATGGATATCCTTGATGATGTTGAGAAGCGTGCACTTGTAAGCCTTGACGGCAAGGTCGACTTCACACTCAAGGATAAGGTAAGAGATGGCAAGCTGTATGTTGAGCAGGGAATCATCGCCGGATGTGCCGGTGGTGGATATGAGAATATCTGCGATGCGGCTGATATCCTCAGAGGCAAGAGCATAGGCGCTGACGAGTTCACACTGTCAGTATATCCTGCAAGTACACCTATATATATGCAGCTCGCAAAGAACGGTGTCCTGGCTGATCTCATCGAGACAGGCTCTATCGTTAAGACAGCATTTTGTGGACCTTGCTTTGGTGCCGGTGATACACCTGCCAACAATGCATTCTCCATCAGACATTCAACAAGAAACTTCCCTAACAGAGAGGGTTCAAAGATACAGAATGGTCAGATCTCATCTGTTGCGCTTATGGATGCGCGTTCTATCGCAGCAACTGCAGCCAACAAGGGCTATCTGACATCAGCAACAGACCTTGCAGATATAGAGTACACACATCCAAAGTATTTCTTCGACAAGGCTATATACGACAGAAGAGTTTACAACGGTGTTGGAAAGGCTGATCCTTCGGTTGAGATCAAGTTTGGTCCAAACATCAAGGACTGGCCTGAGATGGTTCCTCTTACAGACAACCTTCTCCTCAAGGTGGCATCAGTTATACATGATCCTGTAACAACAACAGATGAGCTTATCCCATCAGGAGAGACTTCATCATACAGATCAAATCCTCTTGGACTTGCAGAGTTCACTCTGTCAAGAAAGGATCCTGAGTACGTTGGAAGAGCGAAGGCTATCCAGGCTGTAGAGAAGGTTCGTGAGGCAGGTGAGTGCATGGGTAAGGCATTCCCAGAGGTCAAGGAAGTTATGCATGCCATCAAGGAGAAGTTTGAGGACGTATGCGGAAGCAACACAGGTGTTGGAAGTACCATTTATGCTGTTAAGCCAGGTGACGGTTCAGCCCGTGAGCAGGCTGCATCATGCCAGAAGGTTCTCGGTGGATGGGCAAACATTGCAAAGGAGTACGCTACAAAGAGATACAGATCAAACCTTATCAACTGGGGTATGCTTCCATTTGTCATTGATAAGGATTTTGACTTTGACAATGACGATTATGTATTCATCCCAGGAATCAAGGATGCTGTGAAGAACAAGACAGAGGTCATCAAGGCTTATGTTGTGAACAAGGATTTTGCTGAGATAGAGCTGAGACTTGGAGAACTCACAGACGATGAGAGACAGATCATAACAGATGGCTGCCTCATCAATTACTACAAGTACAACTAAATGATATATATGGTGCCGAGTGCGCCATGTATGTACATTTGAATATAATGTATATACGACGATATAACAGGCATCATCATGGGCGCTTTAGTGCGGCTTGGTGGTGCCTGTTGCTTTCATATAGCCAGTGTGATCATGATGTGATAATCCACGATGTCAAAAAGAAACGGATTTACAACATGGCGGGTTTATGAAGACAAAAATAAAATACAGGAGGTATTTACAATGGGAAAATCAGAGCTGGAAAAGATGCACACATGTGAGCTTTATCTTCCGGGCGATGAGGATATCGCCAGAGAGCAGATAAAGTGTCTGGACAGATTATATGACTTCAATATGACCAGACCAACAGAGATGGTCAAGCGTCAGCAGATGCTCAAGGAGATGTTTGAGGAGATAGGAGACAACTGCTATATAGAGCCACCACTCCATGCAAACTGGGGCGGCAAATTTGTTCACTGGGGCAGCAATATATATGCGAATTTCAACCTTACAATGGTGGATGACACACATATTTACGTTGGTGACTACACCATGTTTGGACCAAATGTAACTCTGGCAACAGCGGGACATCCAATAAATCCTGAGCTCAGAAAACAGGGCTATCAGTACAATGCACCTATAACTATAGGAAAGAACTGCTGGATAGGTGCGGGAGTTACGATACTTCCGGGGGTAACTATAGGTGATAACACCGTCATAGGAGCTGGAAGTATGGTTGCAACGGATATACCATCAAATGTAGTGGCTGTCGGAAACCCGTGTAAGGTGCTTCGAGAGGTGAATGAGCGAGATGCAAAGTATTACTTCAAAGATCACAGGATAGACTTCTTTCAGTACAACAACGTAAGCAAGAATGACAGATGAGGTGAATGAGTGAAGGTTACATGCAAAAGCTGCGGTAAAAAATTCGATCCCGAAAAGACAGGATATATGTGTCCGAGATGCGGTTCGTGGTATGTGGAAAAAAACAGAGATGGGCAGTTTGAAAGCGGAGCAGCCTCGTCAGATGCCGGAGATTACAATCAGGATCAGACATCATATACTGAAGACAAGAATAAACAGTATGGAAACGTGCACAGCGAGTGGTTCAAGAAGAAAGAAAAAGACGTACTCGATAATGAAAAGAGACTAGAAAAAGTCAGCATGATAATTATCATTGTATTTTTCCTGATAATAAGTTTGGGGACCGTTTATTCGGCGCTCACGTCAGATCATGACAAAAGTCTTGGGTTTGATGTAGGATCAGAAGACGAATATGAGGATACAGATGATGAAATATACAGTGGCGATGGGAATTATTATGTTGATAGTATCCCGGTCAAAGGATATGCATTTGGAGACAAGATGGTGAATGTGGATCCTGCTGGAAATACGGCGTGGTTAACGATCAATTCAGTGGAGCCGATAGAGCTTGAAGATGCCGATGTTCCCGAAGGATATGTAGTGTACGACATGGAATATGAGATGGATGCTCCGGACGATGGAAGTTCAGATGCAGAGGGTATGCCAGACGGAAGGAATTATTTTGATGTATATCTCAGATCAAAATCTTGTATGATGTTGGAACCTATGAGTCAGGAGGACATAGACATTTTGGTGTCATATGATGGATATGCAGATGTCAATGACATATCAGAAGTAGTGGATGCTGATCATGGACATATGTACTTTATGGTCAGGTCAGGTGATTATGGGTATATGGTAGTATACTGCCAGAATGATGATCCTGATTCACCGAAAGGTCAGTCTACTCCTACAAATATTATGTATGTGGTAGGTGAAAAGGCTGATGCGTCGGTTTGGTATGATGTGAGTAAGCTTGACACTCCTAAAGGAAAGTTATACAAAATATACGATGGAGAGTATGGACAGAAAATTGAGGATGATAAGAAATATACTCTTCCTGGTGGGGCGAAAATTACCACTGATGAGATAAGTTATCTGAGTGAAGTGGAATTTGATTATGACAGTTATGACTATTATCTGGTGAGCGATATACTGTTAAATCACGGCGCGAGAACAGGAAACTTTGACATTGTGGTTATAGATACGGACAGTGATACGGATCCAATAAAGAGAAAGATTTTCTATGGTGAATATACAGATGATGCCCTTACCCCAATGTCTGTGGTGTATCAATATGTTGTGTACGGTATCCCGAAGGGGCAGGATAAGATCATAAATGTTACATATGAATTTGGATCAGTGCTGGATGAACTGCAGCATGAGACCGCAAGACTTCCGGTTCCAGAGCAATAATACTATATATGTTTCTATATATGAAAGACTATTATAATATCCTGAATGATATACATATGAAGTTATAAGAAAAGGCATACATGGACGGTACAGTGAAATGTACTGTCATGTATGCCTTTTGTGATTAATCTCTTTGCTTACTGCTTTGATATGGCAGCAGTTTCAGTGCTCTTGGCAACCTCTACAATAGAAGAGGTGAGACCTGCGATTCCCTGTATCTCTGATGGGATGATGATCTTGGTAGCCTTGCCGTCTGCAGCCTTTGTAAATGCTTCCAGGCTCTTGAGAGTGATGACCTGATTTGTAGGCATTGACTCATTCAGTGCTCTGATACCATCTGCATTTGCCTGCTGTACAGCGAGGATAGCTTGTGCCTGACCTTCGGCTTCCTTGATAGTTGCTTCCTTCTTAGCCTCAGCACGGAGGATCTGAGAAGCTTTCTCAGCCTCGGCCTCAAGGATGACTGACTGCTTGTTACCTTCTGCGATGAGGATGGCTGACTTCTTCTCACCTTCAGCACGGAGGATCTGCTCACGTCTCTCACGCTCTGCCTTCATCTGCTTCTCCATGGCATCCTGAATAGCTGCAGGAGGGATGATGTTCTTGAGCTCTACTCTGTTGACCTTGATTCCCCAAGGATCAGTAGCCTCGTCAAGTGTTGCTCTCATCTTGGTGTTGATGGTCTCTCTTGATGTAAGTGTCTGGTCAAGCTCGAGATCACCGATGATGTTACGAAGTGTGGTAGCTGTCAGGTTCTCGATGGCCATGATAGGATTCTCAACTCCGTAGCTGAAAAGCTTAGGATCTGTGATCTGGAAGAATACGACTGTGTCGATCCTCATTGTTACGTTATCCTTTGTGATAACCGGCTGTGGAGCGAAGTCAACAACCTGCTCCTTGAGTGTAACCTTCTTGGCTACCTTATCGATAACAGGCATCTTCATGTGAAGTCCAACAGACCATGTTGCCTGATATGTTCCAAGTCTCTCAATTACATAAGCGTGTGCCTGTGGCACGATCTTGATCGTACTGCAAATAATAACGATTACGATCAGACATAAAATGATAATAAGTGAAATTCCTGCTCCGTCCATAATAATCTCCTTAATTAAAAATGTGTGTGTCTTAAGCTGATAAGCCCTTAGCTTTATATTGCCGGCTTTCCTGCCTTTTCTACGATTGCTTTGACTCCGGATATCTCGTCGATCACGACCTCGGTTCCGGTTTCAATGGTATCGCCATGTTTGGATCTTGCTGTCCACTCAACTCCGTTGATCAAGACCTGACCGGTGGACTTGAGATTGTCTATGTCAGCAGATACGATAACGTGTTTGCCGATAAGACTTTCTACGTTTGTCTTCACCAGTTGGTTGTCAAGATGCTTCTTGGCAATCGGTCTTGTCGTGAAGAAAAGAATAGTGGTGACAACAAGAAATGCAACGATCTGTAGTGGCAGCGATCCGCTGAAAAAAGCGATGATCATTGCCACTAGGGCTCCTCCACATGCCCAGATGGTTGTAAGTCCAAGCGATATGATCTCAGCAATGAGACATACGGCAAATATGATAAGCCAGGTTGCAATCTCCCAATTCATATAGAACACCTCCCTCGTTTAGGAAATCCTGGTATGCGATACTTTTCGCATTTGCCCTTGGCTAGTTCTCATTTTACTAAAAAACAGTAGGGTAAACAACATAAATTTTCTGAACATACTATCCCCTAAAGTGCATTATATGCACGAATTATAAAATTTATGAGATTAAGTGATAAATGTATGGTTAATTTTGCGTAAGCTGTATTGAACAGGTTTGGAAAAACTAATATAATAAACACATGCTAAAGAATGGGAGAGAAGAAGTTGGCTGTTAATAATAAGAAGAAAAGAATTCTCAACATAAGTCTGGCGGTCATAGGAATAATCGTTGTCGGACTCCTTTTTAATAAGATACTGGAGCAATGGTCGGGATTTCGTGCGATACTTGACAAGATATCGAGTGCATTTGCACCGATCATAGTGGGCGCAGTCATTGCGTTTCTCATGAACCCGATACTTGTTTTTTTCGACAGATTATTTCATACGATATTCCAGAAGAGAATCATATCGGATAAGAAAAAATTGTTCAAGGTTTCGAGAACTTTGTCGGTTATTTTAACTACCATAGTGTTCCTTGGAATCATAACCGGAATAGTGTGGCTGGTGGTTCCTCAGCTCTACGACAGTATCAAGCAGCTTGTGGGCAACATGGATACCTATTATTCCAACCTTCAGACGATGGTGGAGAATATAAATGAGAAGTTCCAGAAGCTCAATATACCTGAGGATCAGATCAACAAGTATATGAACAATGCATATCTCAAGGTTCAGGATATGCTGAATACCAAGATCATGCCAAATGTGGACAAGATCGTGGTGAACATAGGAAGTGGAGTGTTCTCAGGACTTAAGTTCCTGTACAATTTCCTTATAGGCATTGTTGCTTCGATATATGTGATGGCAAACAAGGAATATCTTGCTTCAAGGGGAAAGAAGATAATATATGCGGTATTCAAGGTGAAGAATGCAAATACTATCCTTGACGGACTTTCAGAGATGAACAGGATATTTGGTCAGTTTATAAACGGAAAGATACTTGATTCACTTATTATAGGAATGATCATGTTCATAGTATCAACGATACTCAATCTGCCATATGCGGTTCTGATAAGTGTTATCGTTGGAGTGACAAATGTCATACCGTTCTTCGGACCTATCATAGGAGCTGTGCCATGTTTCTTCATCGTGCTCATTGCAGATCCTATAAAGAGTCTTGTGCTGCTCATTGTTATACTTGTACTGCAGCAGTTTGATGGAAATATCCTCGGACCGAAGATCATCGGAGATACCACAGGACTTTCAAGCTTCTGGGTGCTCACAGCGGTCATAGTTGGCGGCGGTTTGTTCGGATTCTTTGGAATGCTTCTCGGAGTTCCTGTATTTGCCTGCTGTTACATGTACATCAACAGGACATGCACTGCAAAGCTGCAGGAGAAGAATCTTGCGTTCAAGACATCCGAGTATGAGAAGATTCGCAGGATAGATGAGGAGACGGGAGAGCCGATATATATAACTGAGGAAGAAGAGGATATAAGGTTCAAGAAGAAGACGCCGGAGCAGAAGCTTGCGGAGCGTGAGAACAAAAGGAAGCTCAAGCAGAAGCAGCATATGCTTCAGTACCCATCAGATCTTCCAGATGATGAATATGTGAAGTCTGGCACTGCGCATGCAGATGATCAGTCTCAGGATGACGATGATTCAGATGATGATCCTATCAGTATATTTGATAAATTCATGCATGTTATGAAGAGCGTGGCCAGCAGGGCGGACGCTGAAAAGCTTGCAAATAATATAGTAGGAAGTGATGCAGAGCCTGATAAGGAAGCTGACAGCAAAGATGACGCTGAAGAAGTTGGAAATGGTCAGGCAAAACCGGAGAGTGATAAAAAAATTCCCGGGAATCAGGATAAATAAAACATAATATCAGCACGGGGAAAGCAGATGCTGTCCCTGTCTGACAAAAGAGAAAAGAACAGATTTGCTTTTACACAAATCTGTTCTTTTCTGCATCGTATGAATAGTCGATGGATGCGAGCTTACTCTTGATATCATCTGCATTTACACATAGTGAGCTGCAGAGCTCGTCAAGACTTGGATAGTCATCTCTGAGCTTCGTGTTGATGAAGCTGAGAAGCACCATAGGATCCTTTGGAAGTGAAGAGTATTCCATGGTTAAAGTTCCTCCTTGTGGTATATTTGGTCATAATATGCATCGTGTTTATAAATATTATGGTTGAATTAACTGCATAAAATTGGTATATATATAGTTTGTGATATATATCAAAGATACAAATTGAATTTTACAACAGTGATTTAGAAATGGCAATAAGGAGTTAGATATGAGTACAAATACCGGTACGGCAAAGAAAGGAAAGCTATCAGGAAGGGGAAGTAATCTGGCGCTTCAGGCAGGAATCCTGGCGGGAGCCGGAATCGTGTCGAGGATCATCGGCCTTCTGTACAGATCGCCTCTGTATCAGATACTTGGAGATGAGGGAAATGGATATTATGGTTCAGCGTATGCAATATACGCCATGGTCATAATGATCGCCACATACAGTATTCCTACAGCGGTGTCGAAGCTTGTTGCCGGTAAGATAGCTATGGGACAGTACAAGAGTGCCAGACGTATATACTACTGTACATTTATATATGTAGTCATAGCGGGTGCTGTGGCGGCATTGATCACGTACTTTGGAGCCGAATGGTTTGTAAGTGACCAGCCAAATGCAGTCTTAAGTCTTAAGATACTTGCCCCTACTATATTTATATCGGGCTTTCTTGCAATATTCCGAGGATATCTGCAGGCGTACAACACGATGGTGCCTACATCTATATCACAGATCATAGAGCAGCTTGCAAATGCAGTAGTCAGTATCGTCGCTGCGTATATGCTTGCAAAGCCATTTGCCGCTGGAACAACCGAGCATGCAAAGTATGGTTCTGCCGGAAGTGCCATGGGTACAGGTGCCGGAGTCCTTGGAGGATTGATATTCATACTGTTCGCTTATGCGAGAAGAAGAAAGGGTATCATGGAGTCTGTGAAGAACGATACAAGTCCAGACACCGAATCCTATGGAAAGTTATTCAGAATAATCATTGCCACAGTCACACCTATCGTGGTGGCAGCAGTGGTGTATAACGTGCTCACACCTATAGACATGAAGGTATTCTATGTGGTCATGAAGATGAAGGGCATGGATTCCCTGGAGATGGCAAAGCTGTATGGAATTTACTCAGGACAGTATACAGTTCTCACGAACCTTCCGCTTGCCATAGCAGCTTCAGTTGGAATCGCATATATTCCGGGAATATCCGGTGCGTATGCAAGAAATGACATGCAGAAAACCAATAAACTCCTGAATCAGGCGCTCAGCATGTCCATGCTGGTCACCATACCGTGTGCGGTTGGAATGGGAGTCCTGGCTAAGCCTATAATACAGCTCCTGTTCTCAGGTGCGGATCCGATGGCAGCCAAATGTATGTATCTTGGATTCATATCCATAGTGTTCTTTGCACAGTCAACTGTAACCAACAGTGTGCTTCAGGCCATGGGTAAGGTGATGGCACCGGTTATCAATGCCACCCTTGCACTGGTGATACATGTGGTGGTTCTTGTTGTTATGCTGTACTGCACAGACTGGGCACTTTATGCACTGGTATTTGGTTCGATAGTGAACTCACTGCTCATATGTATATTCAACCAGCGTTCGCTCACAAAGTACAAGACCGGCAAGATGGACAACAGGCGAATATACGTTGCACCTACTATAGCATCTATCTTCATGGGTGTTGTTACGATCATTGTATATGAGGGCTGCAGGAAGCTTCTCGACAACTGGGTGATCGCGATGTTTGTTGCAGTATTTGTGGCGATCATATTCTATGCGGTGGCTATACTCAAAGCCGGAGGATATACGGAGGAGGAACTTCTCAATATGCCTAAGGGAGGCCTTATTGTGAGGTTTGCGAAGAAGTTCAGACTGATAAAATAAAATGTTTGTATACAGATCAGGGCAGGCACTTTAAGGTGTCTGCCCCTTTTATATAAAAAATGTTTCCAAAATTTCTCGAATAGGAATATACTTGTATCTGGAACGTGAAAACGTTTTCACGAGAAAGGTATATTATGGAAAGAGGAAAAAAGAGTAAGACTCTTCTGAAGATATTCATAACAACATTATATCTGAGCGTCTTTACCTTCGGGGGTGGATACGTCATCGTTTCACTTATGAAGAAAAAGTTTGTGGATGAAAACCATTGGATAGAGCAGGACGAGATGCTGGATCTTGTGGCTATATCCCAATCGTCGCCGGGACCTATCGCAGTAAATGGAGCGATAGCGGTGGGCTATAAACTGTGCGGCATGGCAGGGGCACTGGTGGCCATAATCGGAACGATCATACCGCCATTTGCCATCATATCCATCATATCTTACTGTTACAGCGCGTTCAGGACTAACTGGGTGATCAGTGAGATGCTGGAGGGAATGCAGGCCGGTGTAGCTGCGGTCATTGCATCAGTGACATATGATATGGGAGCAGACATAGTAAAGCAGAAGGATGATCTGGGGATATTATTCATGATAGCTGCATTTGTTGCATCCTACATATTGGAGATAAATGTCGTGTTCATAGTAATTGTCTGTGGACTTGTCGGCGTTTGCAGAGGACAGCTGGAGAAAAGAAGAGGGCATGGGCATAAAAAGACAGAGGATACTTCTGACGGAAATCCTGAAAACCATCCCGACAAAGGGGGGATGGAATAATGATCTATTTGCAGTTGTTTCTAAGTTTCTTCCAGATAGGACTCTTCAGTTTCGGCGGAGGTTATGCCGCCATGCCGCTTATACAGGGACAGATAGTGAAGATACATGGGTGGATGACCATGTCAGAGTTCACGGATTTGATCACTATATCCCAGATGACTCCAGGCCCTATAGCGGTCAATTCGGCGACATTTGTTGGACTCCGGGTGGCTGGATATGTCGGCGCGGTGGTTGCCACACTCGGATGTATACTTCCTTCATGTATCATAGTCACAGTCATAGTAAGACTTTATCTGAAATACCGCAAACAGGACATCCTTCAGGAACTGCTCGGAGGAATAAGACCTGCGGTTGTGGCGATGATCGCGTCAGCGGGAGTTTCGATATTCGTGACGGCGGTCTGGTCTGGGATTGACATGATAAGTATCGCTGGAACTAAGTGGAATCTCGTGGTGATATTTGCGGTAAGTGTTGTTCTGCTTAGAAAATTCAAACTGAATCCTGTGTGGGTGATGCTGCTTTCCGGCGGGATGCAGGTGATCGTGGGGCTTGCTGGCAGATATCTGATCTGAGTAAAAGCATATTATAATTTTAATTAAATTGTAATGTGAAGAACTTTATTATAGTATGTAAAAAGTAGATGTGGTGGGGAGTTTGCATATGAAGAAGAAAATATTGATATGTCTGGTAGTACAACTCATATGCTGGAGCATTATGACGCTGTCTGATTACATGGAAGAAACATATAATGATAGTTATAATCTGGTCGTTGTATTTGCTGTACCCCTGATATGCGTAATTCTGTATATTATATTCAGAAAATGGATATACGATAATCAGATTGTGCGGCTGAAAGATGTCGCCATAATCTGTGCGGCGTGGATGATCAGTGGATTGATACTGGGATTCCTGATCGGTGCTCTGGTTATCAATGAAATGTGGATAGTGCCGCAGGCTACAGGAGGATGGGAGCATCTGCTGAATGGAATCGAATATATGATGTTTGCTATTACGCTTGCGGGAATACCATTTGTGGCGGTGGTATTGATCGAATCGGTTATAGGGATAGTAAAGGTAGTTAGTAAAAAGGATTGAATAATTAAATGCTTCATCTGTGAGAGAATCAGGTGGAGCATTTTTTTTGCATGGTGGTTAATGTATTAAACGGGCATATGAAGAGTTTGTATACCCCTTGACAAAAAGAAAAATATGAATATACTTACCAATGATAATTACCTAAAGTAATTATACGAAATAACAATAAAATAATATTTGATAAATTTACAGGAAGGAATGCTATGACAAAGGAAAAGATAAAACAGGTGATGGATGCCTGCTATCAAGCTAAGAGAGTCAGAGATATGATGCCAAAGCTGCCAAATGGAGTCACACCGACTCATATACATTATCTTGATGTGATAACGAGATTTGAGAGGTCTGAGACTGATGTAAAGGTCAGTGATATAAGTGATGAGCTGGGGCTCCCAAGACCGGGCGTGACAAAGACGATAAAGGATATGGAACGCTTGGGATTTGTGGAAAAGAAGGCTTCAGAGGCGGATGGACGTTTTGTGTATATCAGGAGCACTCAGGCTGGCAGAGATCTGGTTGGCAAATATGTTGATGAGTATTTCACAGGACTGGGGGAGTCTCTTACCGATATCACAGATGAAGATGCAGATATTATGATAGCGACCATTGAAAAAATTTATGATGTTATGAGCAAAAGGAGTCAAGACATAAGATGAGTGTACAGGATAAAACAGATTTTACACAAGGAAGTATAATTAGAAAAATGCTCCCATTCATGGGACCGATTCTTGGAGCACTGATACTTCAGGCTGCATATGGTGCGGTTGATCTGCTGGTGGTTGGAAGATTCGGTTCGACGGCGGGACTTTCAGCCGTATCTACAGGCAGCCAGGTGCTCAATCTGGTTACATTTGTGATAACAGCACTTGCTATGGGTGTCACAGTGCTTATTGCCAGATATATAGGCGAGAAGAACACGGATCAGATAGGAGAGCTTCTCGGAGGTGCCACGACCATATTTGCAATACTTGCGGTGGTGCTGGCAGTTGTCATGGTGACGTTTGCAAGACCTTTGTCAGTGTTGATGCAGGCACCGGCTGAGGCGGTCACTCTTACATCGTCGTATGTGAGGATATGCGGAGGCGGAATATTTTTCATTATGGCCTACAATGTGCTCACCGCGATATTCAGAGGTTTTGGAGACAGCAAATCACCTCTTATATTTGTGTTTGTGGCATGTATAGTAAATGTTGTCGGTGACCTTATACTGGTTGCGGGATGTCATCTGGATGCTGCGGGTGCAGCCATAGCAACAGTGGTTGCCCAGGCGGTCAGTGTTGTCCTTGCGCTTTTGCTGCTGAAGAAGAGAGAGCTTCCATTTAAGATATCAAGAAAAGATTTCAGATTAAACAGACAGTGCAGAAGATTGCTCTCAGTTGGGCTTCCGCTGGCGATGCAGGAATTTCTCACGCAGATGTCATTTCTAGCGCTGTGTGCATTTATCAACAGACTTGGCCTGGAGGCATCATCCGGATATGGAGTTGCCTGCAAGATAGTCAGCTTTGCCATGCTGGTACCAAGTTCGCTTATGCAGTCTATGGCTTCATTTGTATCGCAGAATGTCGGAGCTGGAAAAGAGGACAGAGCGAGAAAAGCGATGCTTACCGGTATGGGCATAGGACTATCTGTAGGCGTGGTGGTATTCATTGGCGTGTGGTTCTTTGGTGACAAACTGACATCGATCTTTACCACTGACTCGGCTGTTATAAAGAGGGGCTTCGAGTACCTGAGGGGCTTTGCACCTGAGACTATACTCACCGCGGTGCTGTTCAGCATGATAGGCTATTTCAATGGACATGAGAAGTCACTGTGGGTCATGATACAGGGACTTATCCAGACATTGGTCGTTAGACTGCCTCTTGCCTATTACATGAGTATACAGCCGGATGCGAGCCTTACAAATATAGGACTGGCAGCGCCGATAGCAACATGCGCAGGTATCGTGCTGAATGTCATATTCTACATCGTTATGTCAAAGAAGTGGAAAACGGAAAAGACCTGAAAATAATTAAATAAATGCTTGACAAATAAAACAAATGATTATAATACTTTAATCAGAGAATTGTAATCTATATGTAAAGAATTTGAAAAATAAATATTTAGTAAACCCGTTGAAAAGCGGTGACACAAAGCCATATGGGTCTAAGGTCTGAAAACAGAGAACTGTTTCGGACTATGACAGCCGGTTGCAGTATAATTTCCCTGTTGGAACTAGTATGTACAATGAGGAGTATAATTATATTTATTAAAAGGGACTGGAAGAATATCAGAAGATCTGATTATTCGGACAGGAGAGTCCTTCTTGTGGAGGACAATGATCTGAACAGAGAGATCGCATCGGAGATCATAGGAATGACGGGAGCCAGTGTGGAGATCGTTGAGAATGGCAGGGAGGCTGTGGAGAGGATAGAGAATGCCTCCGAGAACTGGTATGACATAGTGTTTATGGATGTTCAGATGCCGGTCATAAATGGGTATGAGGCCACCGCCGCTATAAGAGCACTGCCTGGAAGAAGAGGCCAGATTCCTATTATAGCCATGACCGCAAATGCATTTGCTGAGGATGTGCAGCTTGCAAAGAACACGGGGATGGATGAACACATAGCGAAACCGCTTGATTTTGAAAAATTGAACACAGTGATGGAGAAATATCTGAACTGATAAAATGTAGCAGCCAGCCGGGGGTTCACCCCCGGCTGGCTGTTGTAGTTTTGAAGGAGGCACTGGGTAAAAAATAGTTATGGGATTCCGATAATAATTATAAACATTGAAATTAAGCCACGGGTGTAGTACAATTACCGTGCTATTGGGGGCTTTTTGCACCCTGAAAATAGATGGTACACTAAATGGTACACCATATAATCGGCAAAGTCAGAATATCAAGCAAAATCAAGGCTTTAAGAAAGGAAAATAGAAAAAATGAAATTAGGTATCGTAGGACTCCCAAACGTGGGAAAAAGTACACTTTTCAATTCACTTACAAAGGCAGGCGCGGAATCAGCTAACTATCCGTTCTGTACAATAGATCCAAACGTAGGAATCGTTGCAGTGCCGGATGAGAGACTGGACAAGCTCACAGAGATGTACAACTCAGCCAAGACAACACCTGCTGTTATAGAATTTGTAGATATCGCGGGTCTTGTAAAGGGCGCATCAAAGGGAGAAGGACTTGGAAACCAGTTCCTTGCGAACATCAGAGAGGTTGATGCCATCGTTCACGTTGTAAGATGTTTTGAGGATACAAATGTCATCCACGTTGACGGTTCCGTAGACCCAATCAGAGATATAGAGACCATCAATCTGGAGCTGATATTCTCAGATATAGAGGTGCTCGACAGAAGAATAGCCAAGACCATTAGAGGTGCAAGAAATGACAAGATGCTTGCCAAGGAGCTCGACTTCCAGCAGAGAATCAAGGCTCACCTTGAGGAGGGCAAGCTTGCCAAGACCATAGAGGTCGCAGATGAGGACGAGCAGGCGTGGATAGAGGAATATAACCTTCTCACATGGAAGCCTATAATATTTGCCGCAAATGTAGGCGAGGAAGACATTGCGGACGATGGCGCTTCAAATGAGAACGTGCAGAAGGTAAAGGAATACGCAAAGGACTTCGATGCAGAGGTATTTGTAGTATGTGCACAGATAGAACAGGAGCTTGCAGAGCTTGATGATGAGGAGAAGAAGATGTTTCTCGAGGATCTTGGAGTTAAAGAGTCTGGTCTTGACAAGCTTATCAAGGCAAGCTACTCACTTCTTGGTCTTATCAGTTATCTGACAGCCGGAGAGACAGAGTCAAGGGCATGGACCATCAAGAAGGGAACGAAGGCACCTGGAGCAGCTGGCAAGATTCACTCAGACTTTGAGAGAGGATTTATCAAGGCGGAGGTTGTCAGCTACAAGGATCTCATGGACTGCGGAAGCATGCTTGCGGCCAAGGAGAAGGGCCTTGTAAGACAGGAAGGCAAGGAATATGTGGTTGAGGATGGAGATGTTATTCTCTTCAAGTTCAACGTGTAAATGAATCTAGGAGGATGTAACGATATGTCTCAGATATCAGAATATTTTAGAAGCATATTCTTTCCGAATCTTGGGATAACCCTCAGAAATATAGGTGACCACATCAATATAGGAAGCTTTGAGGTGAGGTTCTACGGGATCATCATCATGATAGGATTCCTGCTGGCATATGTACTTGTCACCAACGAGGCAAAGAGAACAAAACAGAATCCTGAAATGTATCTGGATTTCATACTTATACTTATCATCCCGGCCATACTTGGAGCAAGACTCTACTATATCCTGTTCAGACTTGACCAGTATATAGTGCAGGGCGATGTGGGAGCTACACTCAAAGCCATGCTGAATATCAGAGGCGGCGGACTTGCCATATACGGCGGAATCATCGCAGGAGTCATCACAGCGGTAATCTTCTGCAAGGTGAGAAAAGCCAGCTTTGTGCTCATGGCGGATACAGCCACATTCGGAATACTGATCGGGCAGATACTTGGAAGATTTGGCAACTTCTTCAACAGAGAAGCATTTGGCGCATATACGAACAGTAAGATGGCCATGGCGATTCCTCTTGATTACTACAGATCAGAGGGCAATCTTGATTATCTGGAGAGAACCGGTGTCATCACACAGAAGATGCTGGATAATGTGGTGAATATAGACGGCATGGATTGCATAACGGTCCATCCGACATTCCTGTATGAGTCCTTATGGAATCTTATGCTGCTTGTGTTCTTATTTATATATAGAAAGCACAAGAAATTCAAAGGAGAGTTCGCTCTTATATATGTGGGAGGATACGGACTCGGAAGATTTATCGTCGAAGGTCTCAGAAGTGATTCCCTGATGATCGGCAATACAGGGATCAAGGTATCCCAGGCGCTTGCACTTGTATGCTTTGTAACTGCCGTGGTACTGCTTGTCATAAATTATGTAAGATGTGCCAAGCGTGGCTGGCCTGTTGCAGTTATGGGAGACGCCGCTGGCACAGAAGTGAAGATTAGTGGCGAATGTGATCCTGCGGATACAGAAGTGGAGACCAGTGGTGAAGCAGACGCTGCCGGTACAGAAGTGGAGACCAGTGGTGGATCAGATGACGCTGGAGAAAAAAAGAAAGATGACAAAGATGCCACAAAATAGCATTTCATCGCAGAAAAAGTGGCAATAAAAATAATATAACAGGGAGACAATACAGATAAATACCCAAAAGGTGGAGATATCCCCCACGAAATGGGAAAAAACTGGGATTTGTCCCCACCACAAAAAGCCTGTAGGTTTGACAGTGAAAACTGTTAGATCTACAGGCTTTTTTGCGTATTTGCACACACTTTTTTCATATAACAGGGTTGCAATTTGGGGGGCTATAGTATAGAATAGTGGTTACAAGTGGCATTACTGTGCAACTAAGTGGTGGAAAGTGGTGATTGAACCGGAGTTATACGAAAGGAGGAGATCGGGATGTCCAGATGCTTATCAGGTGAATATGAACATAAGCTTGATGCAAAAGGAAGACTGATCATGCCATTAAAACTTCGTTCGGAACTCGGGGAGTCATTCATGGTAACCAAAGGAATCGACTGCTGTCTCTATGTATATGGAATGACAGAGTGGGAGGAGTTCGTTGAGAAGCTGAACAAGCTTCCTATGACCAACAGAACGGCCAGAGCCTTCAAGAGAGGTTTCCTTGCCGGAGCGGTCAAGTGTGAGCCGGATGCACAGGGAAGAATACTTCTATCTCCGAAGCAGAGAGAATATGCTCATATAGACAAGGATGTGTATGTCATCGGTAACGGTGAGAAAGCGGAGATCTGGAGCAAGGAAGAGTGGGATGGCCCTGAGAACATGAGTGATAATCAGGCCAGCATGGACGAGCTTGCAGATGAGCTTGATGCACTTGATTTTAGTTTTTAGAAGAGAATGGTAATTGATTATGGAATTTGCGCACAAGTCGGTCTTGCTTGAGGAGACCATCGACAACCTGAATATCAAGCCGGATGGCATCTATGTGGATGGCACATTAGGGGGAGCCGGACACTCAGAGCAGATTGTGAAGAGGCTTGGTGAGGGCGGCAGGCTTATAGGTATCGACCAGGATGAGGATGCCATAGCTGCAGCGTCGAAGAGACTTGAGCCGTATGGGGATAAGGTGACCATAGTCAGGGATAATTACCAGAATTTCAGAAGAATATTGGATGAACTGAACATACAGAAGGTGGACGGGATACTCCTTGATCTGGGAGTGTCTTCATATCAACTCGATAATGCGGATAGAGGATTCACATATCGGGTTGATGCTCCACTGGATATGAGGATGGACAACAGGCAGACAAAGACTGCAAAGGATATAGTCAATGATTATTCCGAGGCTGAGCTGTTCCGTATACTTAAGGATTACGGAGAGGAGAGATATGCAAAGAGTATTGCATATCATATATGCAAGTATCGTGAGAACAAGGTGATAGAGACCACCGAAGAGCTCAACGATATAATCCGTGGCTCCATACCGGCAAAGGCAAGGAATGGACAGGGACATCCGTCCAAGCAGACATTTCAGGCGATCAGGATAGAGCTTAACAGAGAGCTTGATGTGCTCAGGGATTCAATAGACGGCATGATAGCAAGCCTGAATCCGGGAGGAAGATTGTGTATCATCACATTTCATTCCCTTGAGGACCGGATAGTGAAGCTAGCATTCAGGAAAAATGAAAATCCATGCATTTGTCCACCGAACTTTCCGGTGTGCACATGCGGAAGAAAGCCTCTCGGCAAGGTGATAACGAGAAAACCGATCATACCGGGAGAAAGGGAGCTTGAGGAGAATTCCAGATCAAAGAGCTCAAAGCTCAGAGTGTTTGAGGCAATTTGACAGATATAAATGAAAGAGGCGATATAGATGGCAGATAGAAGATACTACACAGAGGGTAGTTCTGCAAGACAACTGAATTATGATGACCGGGCTGGACGTAACAGATCCCGCGAAGCTGTAGTCAGAGGCTCAGCCGCTCCGGCGAGAAGACCACAGCCTTCAGTGAGACCTGAGAGAGCTCCACAGCCGGCGCGAAGAAAGAAACAGGGATCATCTCATCTGACTGACAGAGAGAGACGAGAGCTTGCAGCCAGAAAGGCACAGAGAAAGGCAGTTACAAATGCACAAATAAGATATACGGCGGGCATGGTTGCTGCGATAATCGTTGCGGTGGCGCTGTGCTGTTATCTTCTGAAACTTACATCAGATGTCAAGTCACAGAAGGAGTCAGTGGCAACGCTGAAGAGCCAGGTGGCAACACAGCTTGACGAGAATGCAAGCTACAGCGCAGGACTTGATTCCATGACAGATCTGGATGAGATATATAATATTGCAACTACTAAGCTCGGCATGGTATACTCACAGCCGGGACAAACATTATACTATTCACAGAATAATGATGATTACGTAGTACAGTACAAGGATGTCCCTAAGGCCAAGTAGTCTTAGGGATATTTAATTTTTAAGGTGGAAAGATAAAATGTCAAAGAGATCAAAGCTATTTTTAAAAGGGATGAGAAGAAAGACCAAGATCGCATATTTGCTGGTGGTGGGAGTTCTGGTGGCACTCACCATAAGAGTTGTGTACATCAACGTGGCAAATGGAAAGGAGTATTCGGAGGCGGTGGTTCTGCAGATGGACTACAATTCCACGGATATTCCGTATGAGAGAGGCGAGATACTGGACAGAAATGGAAATGTCCTTGCAAACAGTGAGAAGACCTACAGCCTGATACTTGAGCCTGTGAATATTCTGATCACGGAGAAGGGAAAGGCGGCAACAAGAGCTGCGGTGCTGGAGTATTTCGATGTGTCAGGAGACGATTTTGACAAGCACATTGCAAATGAGGATTCTTATTATGAGGTAGTCCTCAAGGATCTTCCATATACAAAGGTTAAGGCATTTGAGGATTACTGTAAGACCGATGAGGGCGCAGATGTCATAGGAGTGAGATTCGAGACAGTGTATAAGAGAAATTACCCAAATGGATCTCTGGCGTGTCACCTGCTCGGATACACCGCCAGCGGAAATGTTGGACAGGGTGGTATTGAGGGCTATTATAATGACTACTTAAACGGTGTGGATGGCAAGACTTACAGATATATGTCGGGCTCAGGCGGCGTTGACTCGGAGACTGTGGCAGCCCAGAATGGTGAGACAGTAGTATCCACCATAGATATGAATATACAGAAGATCATAGAGGACAACATCACTGAGTATATGCAGAATACAGGTGCTAAGCAGATAGGTATCATAGCAATGGATCCAAACAATGGCGAGATACTTGGAATGGCAAGCTCACGTACCTACGATCCAAATGACCCGATGAACACACAGGCGCTCAGGGACATGACAGTCACCGTCACCCAGGAGGTTGAGATCGAGGGTGCAGATGAGAATGCGGACAGCCTGATAAGCGTTGAGAGTGCAAAGAAAAATACAACAGCAACAACGGAGAGCAGCGAGGATGGCACTACCACAGAATCATCCACAGAATCATCCACAGAAGCGACCATCGAACAGAAGAAGAATGTAAAGACTGAGGAAGTGGAATACGATTTCTCAAAGATGTCGGATGAAGAGTTCCAGAGCACGATAGATGGATTTACATCAGACCAGTTATATGAGGCACTCAACTATGTATGGCAGAATTACTGTATAAGTGATGTGTTTGAGCCGGGTTCAACATACAAGGCATTTACCATAGCGGGAGCCATGGAGGATGGAGTGATCTCAGACGGAGATGAATTTCTCTGTGATGGTTCACAGGTCGTAGTCGAGGGAGAGAGCCCTATTTACTGTAGTTACAGAGCAGGACACGGAATGGTTGACGTCAAGAGAGCTCTGGCTGTTTCATGTAATGATGCGTTGATGCAGATAGCGGACAAGGAGGGACCAGAGACATTTGACAAATATCAGATGATATTTAACATTGGTTCCAAGACAGGAATAGATCTCGAAGGTGAGACGACAGGTATTAAGTACGATGTGGAGAATCTTAATCCTACAGAGCTTGCGACATCTTCATTTGGACAGGGTGTTACAACATCTATGATCCAGATGGCAGCGGGATTCTGTTCTGTAATAAACGGCGGAAATTATTATGTGCCACATGTTGTCAAGAGACTTCTGGATTCAGACGGAAATGTGGTTGAGAATATGGATCCGGTGCTTGTAAGAAAGACCATATCCAAGGAAGTGTCGGATTACATGAAGACATACCTCCAGGCGGTTGTTGAGGAAGGTACAGGATATGCGGCTGGAATAGAGGGCTACACCATCGGTGGTAAGACAGGTACAGCCGAGAAACTTCCTCGAGGAAATGGAAAATACGTACTGTCATTCATAGGATTCACCCCTGTTGAGAATCCTCAGATAATGCTTTATGTTGTAGTTGATGAGCCTCATGTTGAGGATCAGTCAGGATCAGGAGCAGGAGCAAAGCTGTTCAATCAGGTTATGCAGGATCTCCTTCCATACCTGAATGTATACTCAACAAACGGAGATGATGTGGCTTATGACGGAACGGAGGAGCCGCTCTCATCAGCATTTGACACGGATACAGAGACTGCAGATACAGAGGCGGCAACAGAGGATGCGGCTGCTGAGGACACATCAGCGGAAGATACATCAGCGGAAGATACATCAGCGGAAGATACATCGACCGACGACACATCGGCGGATGACAGCGGAACAGGCGACGGCACGGATACGTGGAGCGGTGACGAGGACTATTCCGGCGAATGATAATTTACACAGTAAACCAAAGCATCGAAGGTGCAGATACACCTCCGGTGCTTTTTTAATGCAGAGATAGATTTGTACACGAATAGGCGAATACATGAGGCATCCGGCTAATATGATAATAAAAAAGTCCGGGATCAAGAGTTGAAGGTATACAGTTATAACAGGCGGAGGATAAAGTTTGTGTTCGTTATTGCGGCCCTAGCGTTGGGAGTTATAGTTGGCCGTCTTGCATACATAATGCTCTACAGGGGAGAATATTATACTGAGAAAGCAGATTCCCTGCATGAGAGGGAGAGAAGCATAAAAGCTCCCAGGGGAAGGATATACGACAGAAATGGCAATATCATAGCGGACAACAAGGCGGTGTGTTCAATATCCGTGATACACAGCCAGATAGAGGATGAGGCGGAGGTCACAGAGCTTCTTACAAGATATCTGGATAAGGATCCGGCAGACATCAGGAAGAAGGTGGAGAAGGTATCCTCAAGGGAGCTCATAGCGTCAAATGTAGACAAGGAGACCGGAAAAAAGATCAAGGCGGCTGCTGTTCCGGGGATCAAGGTGGACGAGGATTACAAGCGCAGCTATCCATATGATACCCTTGCATCGAAGGTTATAGGCTTCACCGGTGCTGACAATCAGGGAATACTGGGCCTTGAGGTGGCATATGACAGTGTGCTCGCAGGGACAAATGGAAGCATAAATGCGGTCACGGATGCAAGGGGAATAGAGCTTGCGGAATATTCAGAAACCAGGACAGAGCCCATTCCCGGAAATGATCTCGTGACAACACTGGATCTCAATATACAGAGATATGTGACACAGGCTGCAGAGAAAGTCCTGATCGAGAAAAAAGCAAACAGGGTGTGTGCAATAACGATCAATCCCCAAAATGGCGAGATATATGCCATGGTGGATGTGCCGGAATACAACCTGAACGAACCGTTCAAACTGGTTAAGCCAGAGAACGATGGAGAGACAGACACAGAGGAAGATGCAGAGAGGAATAACAGCGCATCCGGGACATCCATGTTGCTGCCTACAGCCGGCAATATGGATGAGCTGAACAATATGTGGAGAAATTATCTGATAAGCGACACATATGAGCCGGGATCAACCGCCAAGATAATAACACTGACGGCAGCACTCGAGAAGGGAGCGGTCGACAGCAGCTCAAACTTTTTCTGCCCGGGATATAAGATAGTTGAGGACAGAAGGATAAGGTGTAGCAAGACCACGGGCCATGGAAGCCAGAGCCTTAAGGAGGCGCTCATGAATTCCTGCAATCCGGCGTTTATGGAGATAGGAGAGAGAACAGGTGTGGATGGCATGTACGAGTATTATCACAAGCTGGGATTGTTCAGTCAGAGCGGAATAGACCTTCCCGGAGAGGCAAACTCCATCATGCATAAGAAGGAAAATGTCGGGCCGGTAGAGCTTGCCACCATGTCGTTTGGACAGTCATTCCAGGTGACTCCGATACAGTTCATATCTGCAGTGTGCACGGTTGTGAATGGAGGGCATACGGTAACTCCACATTTGGGAAAAAGGATAATAGACAGCAGTAAAGAAACTATTACAGCCATTGAATTTGACGAGCAGAGACAGGTTATAGATGAGGAGACATCACAGAAGATGCGGGAGATGCTTGAGGCAGTCGTTGCCGAGGGCGGCGGATCAAAGTGTGCCATAGAGGGCTGCAGGATAGGCGGAAAGACCGCCACGAGTGAGAAACTTCCCAGAGGAACAGGCAGATACATATCTTCTTTTATAGGATTTGCGCCGGCGGATGATCCTCAAGTCCTGACGGTCGTGCTAATAGATGAGCCCGAGGGCACATATTATGGAGGAACCATAGCGGCCCCTGTTGTGAGAGATATTTTTTTGAATATTCTTCCCTATTTGGGAATTGACAAAGCCACAAATGAGTATTAAATTTATCTCAGTCTGAAAACAGTTTAAGAAATACATAGTCCGCGGTGTGCGGGCAGGTAAGGAGTACAAAATGAATTTAGATTTAAAGATTGTTTTACCGGTAGTGATAGCATTCTGTATCAGCGTGGTGCTGTGCCCTATAGTTATACCGTTCCTGAAGAAGCTCAAGTTCGGTCAGTTTGTCAGGGATGACGGCCCACAGGCACATTTGAAGAAGGCCGGAACACCAACCATGGGTGGACTTATAATCCTTCTGTCACTTACGATCACGACGCTTATCTATATGAAGAAATATCCGGATGTCCTTCCGGTGCTTTTTGTGACACTTGGATTTGGACTTATCGGATTTATCGATGATTACATCAAAGTTGTTATGAAGAGATCAATGGGACTTCACGCATGGCAGAAGATGCTCGGACAGATTGTCGTTACGGGAGTATTTGCATATTATGTAGAGAAGTATTCAGATATCAACAATGAGCTTATAATACCATTCCTTGGCAAGACGGTTCAGCTCAACAGCACACTCTATGTGATACTGTTGTTCTTCATCGTGCTTGGAACAGTTAATGGTGCGAACTTCACAGATGGACTTGACGGACTTGCGTCATCAGTCACGGTTCTCATAGCCACATTCTTTGCGGTTGTAGCAGTGGGAACAGACTCAGGTGTTGCTCCGGTTGCCTGCGCAGCGGTTGGATGTCTTCTTGGCTTCCTTGTGTACAATGTGTACCCTGCAAAGGTATTCATGGGAGACACAGGTTCTCTGGCACTCGGTGGATTTGTTGCATCAACAGCGTATATGCTCAAGATGCCTATATTCATAGTTATAATAGCTTTCATATACTTCATTGAAGTATTATCAGTTATAATACAGGTTGTTTCATTCAAGCTTACAGGCAAGAGAGTGTTCAGAATGGCACCTATACATCATCATTTTGAGCTCGGGGGATGGCCTGAGTCAAAGGTCGTTGCTATATTTTCTATAGTGACTGCAGTCCTCTGTGTGGTAGGTTTACTGGCTCTGTAATGTAGAAAGGAGAAAATGGTGCAGTGGTGCACCATGGTGAAATGATATGGAGATCAATACAGCGATAGTAGCAGGAACAGGAAAGAGTGGAATCAGTGCAACCAAGCTTCTGGTAAATCATGGAGTAAAGGTTTATCTGTTCGATGAGAACAAGGACAGAGATATAGAGGCGATAAAGGAGAAGACAGGCGATTCAGAGCTTGTTCAGATAGAACTCGGTGAGCTTGGAGAGGATGCCCTCTCATCATCACAGCTCATGGTCATCAGTCCGGGAATCCCTGTTGATGCGCCATTTACAGATGTGGTGAGAAATGCGGGAATACCTATCTGGAGTGAGATAGAGCTGGCATACCATTATGGTAAGGGTAAGATAGCAGCCATAACAGGAACAAACGGCAAGACTACAACTACAGCCCTTGTGGGAGAGATAGTCAAGGCACACAATGCCAAGACCATCGTTGTGGGAAATATTGGAATACCTTACACAGAGCTGTGCGACACAACAGACGATGATTCAGATACAGTTGCAGAGATAAGCAGTTTCCAGCTTGAGACGGTTATAGATTTTCATCCGAATGTCAGTGCAATACTCAACCTGACTCCGGATCATCTGAACAGGCACTATACATTTGAGAATTATGGAAATGTAAAGTTTTCAATAACAAAGAATCAGACCATGGATGATGTGACAGTCCTCAACTATGATGATGAGCATACACGCGCCATGGGAGAGAAGGCAAAGGATCATTGCCATGTAGTATATTTCAGCAGACTGGAGAAGCCGGCCGGTGGAGTATATGTAGAGGATGGGGATATCATCCTCGAGGATGGCGATAAGAAGATCAATGTACTTGCCATTAAGGATCTTAAGCTCATGGGAGCTCACAATGTTGAGAATGTTCTGGCAGCAGTTGGAATATCATATTATATGGGAGTCCCTGTTGATGTTATCAGAGATGTTGCAACATCATTCAAGGCTGTTGCTCATAGAATAGAATATGTTGACACCATCGATGGTGTCGCATACTACAATGATTCAAAGGGAACAAACCCTGATGCAGCCATAAAGGGAATACAGGCCATGGTGGCTCCTACATTCCTCATAGGTGGAGGCTATGACAAGGGTTCTGAGTACGACGAGTGGATAGAGGCGTTTGACGGCAAGGTAAAGTGGCTCGTTCTCATAGGCCAGACTGCGCAGAAGATAGCTGACTGTGCCAAGAGACATGGATTTAACTCAATTATATTTGAGGAGAATCTTCAGGATGCGGTAGCATATTGCCATGAGAATGCGGTTGACGGAGATGCGGTGCTTCTCTCACCTGCATGTGCAAGCTGGGGACAGTTTGACAACTACGAGCAGAGAGGCGATATGTTCAAGGAGTATGTAAGAAGCTATAAGGAGTGATCTGATTGCATGGAGGTCCTGAGGTTTCAGAAGATAGAGTGAGAGATGCACGAAGACGGTGTCCGGGAGGATATGTGGATGTGACCATGCTCCTGGCGCTGGGGATGATTCTGATATTTGGGCTTGCCATGATATACAGTACGAGCAGTTACAGGGCGTACGACCTGTACGGAGATCAGATGTACTTTTTTAAAAGACAGGCACTTTATATGTTGCTGGCGATCTTCGCCATGTACATAGTGTCAAGATATGACTACAGGCGGCTGCTCAGGCTGTCTGCGGTCATTTTGCTGTCATCACTTGTTCTTCAGGTGGTGGTGCTGATAATAGGAACGGCCAGCCATGGGTCAGCAAGATGGATATATATTGGACCTATAGGATTTCAGCCATCAGAATATGCCAAGACGGCGATCATAATCTACACCTCGGCGAGGGCTGCCGTGGAGAGCAAAAATCTGTGCAGACCGGGCTGCCTTATAAAGGTAATGATCCTGCCCGTGATCACCATAGTCCTGATCGGTGTGGAGAATCTCAGCACGGCTATAATCTGTTTTGCAATCCTTTTTGTAATATTGTTTGTGGGAAGCCCCAGGGTCAGACATTTTGTTCTGATCGGTATATTTGGTGTTGTCGGGAGTGTGCTTTTCATAATGTTCGCAGGCTACAGGGCGAACAGAGTCAAGATATGGCTTGATCCTGAAAATTACGCAGATGGCTATCAGACGGTTCAGTCGTTATATGCCGTTGGTTCCGGTGGACTGTTTGGAGTGGGCTTTGGGAGAAGTGTCCAAAAGATGGGGTTTATTCCGGAGTCACATAATGATATGATATTCTCAGTCGTGTGTGAGGAGCTCGGAATTGTTGGAGCGGCATTTATACTTATCATTTTTCTTATATTACTTAGGCGGATGGCTGTGACGGCCATGAATGCCAGAGACAGATTTGGAAGCATGCTCACAGCGGGAGTGATGGCACATGTGGCGGTCCAACTGCTGATAAATGTGAGTGTTGTCACGAATACCATTCCGCCGACAGGTGTGCCGATGCCATTTGTCAGTTATGGCGGAAGTTCGATAATTTTCATTCTGATGGAGATGGGGATAGTGATGTCCGTATCCAGAGGAATTTCGTATGACGAAACAGACATATGACAGATCCTTTAAAGGAAGATTTGAATGGAAAACAACAATAGACGAAATGTTAATAAAAATAGAATGAGCAGAAATGTTGATGTTGCGCAGACCAGACGTGAAAGCGGCTATGTGGATGTCATGACCGGAAAACGCCTCGACGGAAGGGTGAAGGTTCCGGTTGATAAGAGAAGACAGCAGACAGACAGCCGCAATGGACAGCGGAGAGCAGACGGAGATATGCGCCGCAGGACGGATGAGCAGACACGAAGAAGGCCTGATGGGGAGCACCGCAGAACAGGCGAACAGGCGCGCAGAAGACCAGACGGAGAGCGTCGCAGATCTGACGAGCAGGTGCGCAGAAGACCAGACGGAGAGCGCCGCAGATCTGACGAACAGGTGCGCAGGAGACCAGACGGAGAGCGCCGCAGATCTGATGAGCAGGTGCGCAGGAGACCAGATGGAGAGCACCGCAGATCTGATGAGCAGGTGCGCAGGAGATCAGATGGAGAGCGTCGCAGACCGGATGAGCAGGTGCGCAGGAGACAGGATGGAGAGCGTCGCAGACCGGATGACCGGATGCGCAGAGAGGATGCAGAAAACCGCAGATCCGAGGAGAGACGCAGGCGTAAGCAAGATCAGGCGGTTGCTGCAAAAAAGAAGAACAAGAAAAAACGCAAAAAAGAGGGCAGAAAGCTTACCCCGGAGGAGATAGAGAGAAAGAAGAAGCTGCAGGCGGAGAAACTTGCCAGAAGAAAGGCGAGACGTGAGAAGGCGGCAAGGATATTCAAGATAGTTCTCAAGATACTTCTCATTCTGGTGGTGCTGTGTGCTATAGCGTTTGTATACATACGTACATGTTATAAATTGAAGTCCATAAAAGTGACCGGAACTGATCACTACACTGACCAACAGATGGTCGATATCGTGACCGGCGGTAAGGATTATGGCAATACGCTGCTGTTTATACTTGAGAGCAGACTGAATCCTGCCCAGGATGTAACCTTTATAGATAAGATAGACGTCACATATGTGAACAGGAATTCAGTAGAGATCACGGTGTACGAGAAGGCCATGGCGGGCTGCATAAAGTACAACGATCAGTATGCATATTTTGATGGCGATGGTATCGTGCTCGAGATATCCGATGCAAAGCTTGATGATGTTCCTTGTATAGAGGGACTTACAAGTGACAGCGTGGAGCAGGGAAAGAAGCTTGATGTCGGTGATTCGGGATTCTTCCAGGAGATACTGACTATGACACAGCTCATTTACAAGAGCGGAATACAGATAGACAAGATTACTTATGACACAGATCAGAATCTCATACTTCACAAGGATGGAATAAAGATCAGGATCGGCGACGGTGAAAACCTGGAGACGAAATTCATGAATCTTGAGAGCATACTTGAGAGCGTGAAGGGTAAAAAGGGAACTCTTGATATGTCGAATTACAGTGAATCGCAGAGGAACGTTATCTTTAAAGAAAATAAATAAAAAATTTCTTGCGTAATGATATAAAAAATCGTATTATATAGGTACTAATGCGATAAAACGGTCAGCTTTTGAGCAGATGACAATGATTGATGGATAAAGAATAAGTATATAAGGAGGATGCAACCGTGCTTGAGATAAAATCAAATGACGAGAGAACACCGGCAAGGATTCTTGTAATTGGTGTCGGCGGTGCAGGTAACAATGCTGTTAACAGAATGATCGATGAGAATGTTGAGGGAGTGGAACTTATCGCTATCAATACAGATAAGCAGGCTCTTTCACTCAGCAGAGCTACAACAAAGATCCAGATAGGTGAGAAACTTACCAAGGGTCTTGGTGCTGGTGCAAAGCCTGAGATCGGTGCCAGCGCTGTAGAGGAGAATAGAGAAGAGATCGTAGACATCATCAAGGACGCCAACATGGTATTCGTAACATGTGGTATGGGTGGTGGAACAGGAACAGGCGCTGCCCCTGTCGTTGCAGAGATGGCACGTAACCTTGGTATCCTCACAGTCGGAGTTGTCACAAAGCCATTTGGTTTTGAGGGTAAGCCTCGTATGAGAAACGCGATCGAAGGTATAGAGAGACTTAAGGAGAATGTGGATACACTTATTGTTATCCCTAACGACAAGCTCCTTCAGATCTGTGATAAGAGAACAAGTATTCCTGATGCGCTGAAGAAGGCAGATCAGGTACTTCAGCAGGGTGTTCAGGGTGTTACAGACCTTATCAATAAGCCGGGTCTTATCAACCTTGACTTTGCAGATATACAGACAGTTATGAGAGATAAGGGTATCGCTCATATCGGTATAGGTTCAGCAAGCGGAGAGAACAAGGCTGTTGACGCCATCAAGGAGGCTATGGATTCACCACTTCTTGAGACAACCGTTTCAGGTGCAACAGATATCATCGTAAACTTCTCAGGTAACATTGGTATCGTTGAGGCTTATGATGCTGTTACATATCTTACAGAGCAGGCTGGAGATGGAGTCAACATCATCTTCGGTACAGTTGACAATGACAACATGGGTGAGGATATAAGCATCACGATCATTGCTACAGGTCTTGAGAGATCAGGCGAGAGCGATGTCACCGCAAGATATGCAGGTACTGCATCTCCTATGGGAACAATGACCACACCTAAGCCAGCAGTTACAACAACACCTGCTGCAGAGCCAAAGACTGCTACATATGCAGGCCAGAGCCTTGGAACACACAGCACTCAGACAAGCACAAGACCATCGTTCCTCGGCGGTCAGACAACTGAGACTGCTCCGGCAGCAAAGCCAGCATACACAGCACCTGTGACACCAGCACAGCAGACACCTGTAACATCAACACCAGTTGAGCCGGCACATGTGTCAAGACCAAAGACAGAGAGTATCAAGATTCCTGATTTCCTCAAGAAGAGATAAGGAAGAGATCGGAAGATTTTATAGGTAAGTATAAAACGGGTAATTTCGAGAGAAATTATCCGTTTTCTTCAATAAGGAGGCAGAAATATGTTTTATGTTGCAGACCGAACAGAGATGCAGGAGATAGACAGGCTGACCATAGAGGAAAAGGGTGTGCCAGGGATCCTGCTTATGGAGAGAGCTGCGATCACCGTGCTGGAGGAGATAAATTCCAGACTGAAGTCTATAAACGCGGACAGAAAATTAAAGTGCCTTGTGGTTGTTGAAGGCGGCAATAACGGCGGGGACGGACTGGCTCTTGCGAGACTCCTGTACCAGCAGGGAGATATTGTCCATGTCTGTTATATAAATGGAATATCGAGAGTAAGCGACAGCTTTTCATATCAGCTTGAAATAGCGAAAAAAATCGGCATACAGGTGACGGATCACATCATTGACAGTGATTACGATGTGGTTGTGGACGGAATATTTGGCGTCGGACTCAAGCGTGATGTGGCGGGAATATGGAGAGAGACCATAGAGACGATGAACGGACTTGGCGGCTTTAAGGTTGCCATAGATACCCCGTCAGGTGTGGATGCCAGCACGGGGCAGATCATGGGATGTGCATTCAAGGCAGGTATGACGGTCACATTTGGACTGAATAAAAGAGGGCTGATATTTTATCCCGGCTGCGAGATAAGCGGAGAGGTCGTTGTGAGAGACATAGGATTTGCACAGGCTGAAGTGGACAGAGTACACCCGGTGGCATATTCCTACAACAGAGACGATCTGTGCATGCTTCCGGGACGGAGTGATTCATCAAATAAGGGAACATATGGAAAGCTTGCGGTGATAGCTGGAAGCAGAGACATGTCCGGTGCCATGGCATTTGCGGCGGAGGCTGCATACAGGATGGGAACAGGGCTTGTGAAGATATACACACATATCGACAACAAGGAGATAGCAGGAGTAAGAATTCCTGAGGCAGTGATTATGTGCTATAGCAACAAAGATGAAGCGGAGCAGTGTGCAAGGGATGCCGTGGAGTGGTCGGATGCCATACTGATCGGTCCTGGTATAGGAAAAGGCGATGCGGCAAGAAGCATGGTGGAATATATTATGTGCGAGGCCGTGCAGACCGTGATAGCGGATGCGGATGCCTTGAACATAATATCCGAAAAGCCCGATATTCTTGGAAGACACAGAGGACCGGTGATCGTAACGCCACATATAGGAGAGATGTCAAGACTTACAGGCGTCGCCATACCGGATATAAAAAAGAATATATTAGAGGTGTGCAAAGACTTTTCGATGGAGTATAATGTTGTAAGTGCGCTGAAAGATGCCAGAACATGCGTAAGTGACGGCAGGGATGTGTACATAAACACATCCGGTAATAACGGTATGTCAACTGCGGGGGCAGGGGATGTGCTTGCCGGGATAATAGCTGGGCTTGTCTGCACCGGACTTGGTGCGTATGAGGCTGCGAAGCTGGGAGTATATATACATGGGTTGGCAGGAGATATGGCGGCAGAGCACAGAGGAAGAAATGCAATGATAGCCAGGGATATAGTGAGCGCTATATCGGAGGTTATAAAAGGAGCAGAACATGATGGACAACAGTAACTTTAACAGAGTGCAGGCTGTGATAAATCTTGACAATATAAGGGATAATATCACGGCTATGAAGAGGCTTATAGACGGTGATAAGAAGATGCTGGCGGTCATAAAGGCAGACGCCTATGGACACGGCGCTGTCGAGGTGGCAGAGGCACTTGATGATCTGGTGGATTTTTTTGCAGTGGCATTCATCGATGAGGCTTTGGAGCTCAGAAGAGCAAATATAGATAAGCCCATATTGATACTGGGCTACACAGATCCCTCGGATTACGAACTGATTCTCAGATATGATGTTAGACCTGCCATGTATGAGGTGGACGATGCACAGAAGCTCTCGGATCTGGCGGTGAGCATGAATACAAAGGCAAAGATCCATATCAAGGTCGATACAGGCATGGGAAGAATCGGATTCACATGTGATGAAGATGGCGTGAAGAACATAGAAAAGATCAGTCAGATGCCGGGCATAGAGATAGAGGGGATATTTACCCATTACGCAAAGGCTGATGAACTCGACAAGACCGCTGCAAATGGTCAGCTTGAGAAGTTCAGGTGGATAAACAGCCAGCTTGAGGCACTTGGAATACACATACCTGTAAGGCATATATCTAACAGTGCGGGTATCATGGAGATGGACAATTCGGATTTTGATATGGTCAGATCGGGAATAGTCACATACGGACTTTATCCATCAGATGAGGTAGATAAGAATATAGCGGCTTTGAAACCTGCTATGAGACTTATGTCCAAGGTTATATTTGTGAAGGACGTAAAAGCCGGAACAGGTATAGGATATGGATGGTCCTATATAGCGGATCATGATATAAAGGTTGCGACGGTGTCGGCAGGATATGCCGATGGATACCCAAGAGCACAGTCCAATATAGGCCGAGTTATCATCCATGGAGAGTATGCTCCGATCATCGGAAGGGTGTGCATGGATCAGTTCATGGTTGACGTGAGCCACATTGATGGTGTAAAAGTAAGAGATGACGTAACTCTCATCGGACAGGATGGAGACAGAGAGGTAACTGTCGAGGAGGTGGCAGCGCCTGCCAACAGCTTTAATTACGAGCTGGTATGTAACATATCAAGACGAGTTCCGAGAACATACATAAGGGACGGCAGAGAGCTTGGACAGGTAAACTATCTTCTGGATTAACGAATAACCGGTACTGTCATGGGCAATACTTTTTTTAGAGTGGAATACATACTATATAAGTATATAGCCACATTCAATGAAAGTATTTGTGGGGTGAACAGAATTGGTGATCAGACGTGGGGATATTTATTACGCGGATCTAAGACCGGTGGTTGGATCGGAGCAGGGAGGCATACGACCTGTTATAGTAGTTCAGAATGAGGCTGGGAACAGACACAGTTCCACGGTCATAATAGCTGCGATAACCAGCAAGATGAAGAGGCCAAAACTTCCAACACATATCATGCTTGATTCTTCAAGCTGTGATATAGCGAAGGATTCCGTCATATTGTTGGAACAGCTCAGGACTATAGACAAACAGCGCCTGAAAGAAAAGGTGTGTCACGTTGACGCTGATGTGCTGAGGCGCGTTGATGAAGCTCTGAAGATAAGTCTTGAACTGGCATAAAATAATATATGAGGTGATACAGACTATTATATGAAGATTTTTAACAAAAAATCAGAAGAGGAAAAGGTAGAAGAAGAGATCATATCCATGGTGAACGAGGGAAATGAGCAGGGACTTATAGAGGACTCTGAGGCCCAGTTTATTACAAACATATTTGAGTTCACTGACAAGGAGAGCAGAGATGTGATGACGGCCAGATTGAACGTCATGGCTATAGACAAGAACTCTGATCTGGACGAAGTCATGGAGATAATGATAGAGAATAACTATTCAAGATATCCGGTTTATGACGGTGATCTTGACAACATAGTTGGAATAATCTATTTCAAGGATTTTGTGAAGGAATATCTGCGCGATAAGACGAAATCACTGGCTGAGATCATGGTTGAGGCTACATTTGTACATCCTACGTACAACATAGCAAAATTGTTCCGCAGGATGCAGACAGCAAAGATACATATGGTCATAGTTGTGGATGAGTATGGTCAGACAGAGGGAATCGTGACCATGGAGGATATTCTGGAAGAGATAGTCGGCAACATACTTGACGAGTACGATGACGCCAGCGAGGATATCAAGAAGCGTGGCGATATGTATATAGTCAGTGGTAAGGCTGAACTGGATGAGCTGAGTGACGTTCTGGGGATAGAATTCCCGGACGAGGACTTCCAGACGCTGAACGGATTTCTGCTGTATGAGCTGGGGAGACTTCCATATGCGGATGAGGAGATAGAGATAGTGTATCAGAACTACAGATTCACTTCCCTGTCGGTAAATAACAACATGATCGATGAGGTAAAGATCACAAAGGTTGAAAAAACACCGCAATAGTGTTAATATACGTAACTAGTAATCAAGAGAAAGAGGAGAATTAACGATGTCAGGACATTCAAAATTTGCGAACATCAAGCACAAGAAGGAAAAGAACGATGCAGCAAAGGGTAAGATCTTCACAATCATTGGTAAGGAGATCGTGGTAGCAGTAAAGGAAGGCGGAGCAAATCCTGAGAACAACAGTAAGCTTCGTGATGTAATCGCCAAGGCAAAGGCAAACAACATGCCTAACGATACTATCAAGCGTGGTATCGAGAGAGCGGCAGGAGATGCAAACTCAGTAAACTATGTAGTGAATACATATGAAGGCTACGGTCCTAACGGTACCGCCATCATAGTAGACACTCTTACGGACAATAAGAACAGAACAGCAGCCAATGTGCGTAACTGCTTCACAAAGGGTGGCGGTAACGTAGGTACAACAGGCTGTGTATCATATATGTTTGATCACAAGGGACAGATCATCATTGCAAAGGAAGACTGTGATATAGATGCAGACGACCTCATGATGATGGCACTGGATGCAGGAGCTGAGGATTTCTCAGACGAGGATGACAGCTACGAGATCATCACAGCACCTGAAGATTTCTCGCAGGTAAGAGAGAGCCTTGAGAAGGAAGGCATAAAGATGGCTGAGGCTGAGCTCACAATGATACCTCAGAACTATGTTGATATAGACGATCCTGAGGTTGTCAAGAAGTTCACAAGGATTATAGATATGCTTGAGGAGGACGATGACGTTCAGGCAGTATATCACAATGCAAATCTTCCGGAAGAGGACGATGAGGACTGATATATAATTGCAAGGGATATGATAACATTGGTAACAGACAATTACTCAGATAATCAGCGCCATTGCAGCATAGCTTGAAATAGAACTTCCGCACCTTATATATGGTGTGGAAGTTCTATTTGAGTAATGACGACATGGATGGTATCTGTGTCTGTTATATACGGAATGAGTATTGTTAGGAGAAGAGATGAAGGGAATACTTAGATATCTTAAGGGCTATAAGAAAGAGTCCATACTTGCCCCGCTTTTTAAGATGTTGGAGGCAACATTTGAATTGCTTATCCCGATCGTCATGGCAAATGTAATCGATGTCGGTATAGCAGGGCGTGACATAAGCTACGTTGTGAAGATGTGTCTCGTCATGATACTTTTGGGAATTATCGGTCTGGTGTGTTCTATCACCGCCCAGTATTTTTCGGCAAAGGCTGCTACAGGATTTGGAACAGCACTTCGAAATGATCTGTTCAGGCATATTACATCACTTTCATACACAGAGATCGACAGCATAGGAACATCCACACTGCTCACGAGAATGACCAGTGACACGAACCAGGTACAGACAGGAGTCAACATGGTGCTCAGACTGTTCCTCCGTTCGCCGTTCATAGTGTTCGGTGCCATGATCATGTCATTCACCATCGACGTGAAGTCGGCCATGACATTTGTGGTGACCATACCGGCACTTTCAATTGTTGTGTTCGGTGTTATGGCACTCAGCATACCTCTGTTCAAGAAGGTGCAGAACAGACTGGACAGAGTCACACTGCTCACCCGTGAGGGACTTGAGGGCGCGAGAGTTATCAGAGCCTTTAACAGACAGGACAAGGAATTTGAGGAGTTTGACAAGTCCACGGATGACCTGATGAAGTTCCAGCTCCTTGCAGGACGTATATCAGCGTTCATGAATCCTGTTACTTATGTGATAATCAATCTCTCAACCGCAGCTATAATCTGGATCGCAGCGGGACAGACAGATGCGGGAATCATCACACAGGGAAAGGTCGTCGCACTTGTCAACTATATGTCACAGATACTCGTCGAGCTCATCAAGCTCGCAAACCTTATCGTGACGATCACCAAGGCTGTTGCCTGCGCAAAGAGAATAAATGCGGTCATGGATCAGCAGCCATCCATAACGGATGGATCAGGCAAGGCAGCAGGATCACCGGCAAATGCTGTAAAGGTAAGCTTCAGGGATGCAAATCTCAGATATGCTGGGGCCGGAGCAGATTCCCTGTCAGATATAACATTTGACGTGGCACCGGGCGAGACTGTGGGAATCATAGGCGGTACGGGTTCAGGAAAGAGTTCTCTTGTAAACATGATCCCAAGATTTTACGATGCCAGCCAGGGAAGCGTGTGCATAGACGGAGTTGACGTAAAGGACTACACCCTGGACGAGCTCAGGCATAAGGTCGGAGTGGTACCGCAGAAGGCTGTATTGTTTGCCGGAACAATAGCAGACAATATCAGGTGGGGCAAGCAGGATGCGACTGAAGCAGAGATAGACGAGGCGCTTGAGATAGCCCAGGCCAAGGAGTTTGTAGACGGCAAGGAGAATGGAATATACTTCAAGATCACCCAGGGGGGCAAGAACCTGTCGGGTGGACAGAAGCAGAGGCTTACCATAGCCAGAGCGGTCGTCAGAAAGCCTGAGATACTGATACTGGATGACAGCGCATCGGCGCTAGATTTTGCAACTGATGCGGCTCTCAGAAAAGCGATCAGGGAGAAGACAAAGGGCATGACTGTATTCCTTGTGTCACAGAGAGCGTCGACCATCATGAATTCGGATAAGATCATCGTCATGGATGATGGTCAGATAGCTGGGATAGGAACCCATCGGCAGCTGCTTTCTAACTGTGAGATATACAGGGAGATATGTCAGTCACAGCTTTCGGAGGAGGAACTGTCTCATGAGTAAAGATAAAGGGAATAAATCAGTAAATAAAAAGACGATACTCAGAATACTGAAGTATATCAAGAGATACAGGTTCCTCGTGGTTCTGTCTCTCATATGTGCAGCCATATCGGTCGTGCTCACACTGTATGCACCTATCATCATGGGACATGCAGTTGACAGGGTCGTTGGACCGGGAAAAGTAGATTTTACAGGACTTAAGGGAATGCTTGCAAAGCTTGTGATTGTGGTCGTTATAACGGCTGTTGCACAGTGGGTCATGAACGTGCTCAACAACATGATCACATACAGGGTGGTTAATGATGTAAGAACAAAGGCATATGAGAAGCTTGGCAGCCTGCCGCTCTCATATGTGGATTCACATACACACGGAGACATAGTCAGCAGGATCATAGCTGACGTAGACCAGTTCTCAGACGGACTTCTGATGGGATTTACACAGCTATTCACAGGAGTTATGACTATAGTAGGAACACTGTGCTTCATGCTGTCGATCAACTGGATCATAGCCATTGTGGTCGTATGTATCACTCCGGTATCACTCTTTGTTGCGTCATTCATAGCAAAGAGAACATACAGTATGTTCAGGAAGCAGGCTGAGATCAAGGGGGAGCTCACATCCCTTGTAAATGAGATGGTTGAGAACCAGAAGGTAGTCACAGCATTCTCCATGGAGGATGAGACCTGCGACAGATTCCAGGAGGTCAATGGAAGACTTAATGTGGCAGGACTTCAGGCTACATTCTTCTCATCGATAACAAATCCTAGTACAAGATTTGTCAACAGCCTTGTGTACACAGGCGTTGGAATCATAGGTGCCATAACAGCTATAAAGGGCTTTATATCAGTTGGACAGCTCACAAGTTTCCTGAGCTATGCAAATCAGTACACAAAGCCGTTCAATGAGATATCAGGCGTTGTCACAGAGCTTCAGAACGCGCTGGCATCCGCTGCCAGAGTGTTTGAGCTTATAGACGAGGACCCAGAGGCTGCAGAGCCTGCTGGCGCACACGAGCTCACAGACGTTCACGGTGAGGTGGACCTTAAGAATGTTGACTTCTCATACAACAAAGATGTGGAGCTCATCAAGAACCTCAATCTGAACGTGAAGAACGGACAGAGAATAGCAATAGTGGGACCTACAGGCTGTGGTAAGAGTACAGTCATCAACCTGCTCATGAGATTCTACGATGTGGATGCCGGAAGCATATCCGTGGATGGATATGACATAAGAGAGGTCACAAGAAAGAGCCTCCGCGGCAATTACGGAATGGTACTTCAGGAGACCTGGCTTAAGAGTGGCACGATAAGGGACAATATAGCATACGGAAGACCGGACGCAACGGATGAGGAGATCGTCGAGGCTGCAAAGCAGTCACATGCACACAGCTTTATCAAGAGACTTCCTGATGGCTATAACACATATATAACAGAGGACGGAGGCAATCTGTCACAGGGACAGAAGCAGCTCCTATGTATCACAAGGGTTATGCTTGATCTTCCACCTATGCTCATACTGGATGAGGCAACATCATCCATAGATACAAGAACTGAGATAAGGATACAGAGGGCGTTTGCCAAGATGATGAAGGGCAGAACAAGCTTCGTGGTTGCACACAGACTGTCAACCATCAAGGAGTCGGATGTCATCCTCGTCATGAAGGACGGACACATCATCGAACAGGGAAATCACGAGACACTGCTTGCAAAGGGCGGCTTCTACACGAATCTGTACAATTCCCAGTTTGCAAGATAATACAGAGAAATGCATAAATATAAAAGGGCTGTGCTTTGAGGTATACCTCATGGTACAGTCCTTTTTAACGGTGGTTAAAGCATTTATCTGTTATATTTCACGAACGCTTGCCAGTGGCGGGCTTTGTGTATATAATGTATGCGGAATGCCTGTTATAATATGGGCGGATATTTGCAGATATACCGGAGAGTATACAAAAGGAGAGAAAGATGAAGGTTAGTGAATCAGGTTATACAAGAGAAGAACTTTTAGAGATAGTAGATACATATCTGGCAGAGCAGTCCAGAAGATGGGAATTCATAGAGGAGAAGGGCGATGGCATGTATGTGTACGCTGAGAACGGCGACAGATACCTCGACTTCTTCGCAGGAATAGCGGTAAGCAGCGCGGGAAATGCCAACAAGAAGGTTGCAAAGGCCATAGCTGACCAGGCGGCAAATGTAATACATGCATCAAACTATGCATATACACTTCCAATGATCCTCCTTGCAAAGAAGGTGTGCGACACCATAGGCATGGAGAAGATCGTGTTCCAGAACTCAGGAACAGAGGCAAATGAAGCCATGATCAAGATGGCTAGAAAGTACGGCGTGGACAATTACGGACCGGACAGATATAAGATCGTGACAGCGAAGAACAGCTTCCACGGAAGAACATACGGTGCACTGTCGGCAACAGGCCAGCCTGATTCGGCCTGCCACAAGGGATTTGCACCACTCCTTCCGGGATTCACATATGCAGAGTATAACAACCTTGAGGACTTCAAGAGCAAATGCGATGAGAACACCATAGGAATCATGGTAGAGCCTGTACAGGGCGAGGGTGGTGTATACCCTGCAGACCCTGAGTTCCTTAAAGGACTTCGTGAGTTCTGTGATGAGAAGAACATGCTCCTCATGTTCGACGAGGTTCAGACCGGATGGGGAAGAACCGGAGACATCATGGCATATATGACATATGGCGTAAAGCCTGACATGGTATCCATGGCAAAGGCCATCGGGGGCGGTATGCCTATAGGCGCGATGTGTACAAGCACCAAGATAGCAGCAGCATTTACACCTGGTGCCCACGGTTCAACATACGCAGCCAACCCTGTGTGCTGTGCAGCGGCGCTTGCAGAGATAGATGAGATACTGGATAACAAGCTCTACGAGAATGCAAAGGAAGTAGGAGCATACTTCATGGAGGAACTCAAGGCACTTCCTTGTGTCAAGGAGATCAGAGGACGTGGTCTTCTTATAGGCGTTGAGTTCAACAAGCCTATCGCATTTGAAGTAAAGCACAGAGCGTTTGAGAACAAGCTCCTCATAACAGCGGTAAGAGACAGCATCATAAGGATCGCACCTCCACTTATCGTTAAGAAGGAGCACTGTGACGAGGCTGTTAAGCTGCTCATCAAGTCTGTGACAGAAGCACTGCAGGAGCAGTAATACAGCGTGATCATATAGCAGAATAAGCATGAATCATAAAAGTAATATAGGAGACCATAATGGGAAGAAGTAAAGAAGAGATGGAGGGTGTGACCCTCCTTGGAAATAAAGACGTAAAGTACAGCATGGACTATGCACCTGAGATGCTCCAGACATTTGACAACAAGCATCCGGACAACGACTACTTTGTAAAGTTCAACTGTCCTGAGTTCACAAGCCTCTGTCCGATCACCGGACAGCCTGACTTCGCAACGGTGTACATATCATATGTGCCAGGCGAGAAGATGGTGGAGAGCAAGTCGCTGAAACTGTATCTGTTCAGCTTCAGAAATCACGGAGACTTCCATGAGGACTGTATGAACATCATCATGAAGGATCTCATAAAACTGATGGATCCAAAGTACATCGAGGTGTGGGGTAAGTTCACACCGAGGGGAGGAATCTCCATAGACCCGTACTGCAATTACGGCAGACCGGGAACAAAGTGGGAGGAGGTTGCCTGGAACCGTCTGGCAAACCACGACCTCTACCCTGAGAAAGTTGACAATAGATAATTGGGTCTGAGCAGCACGCACGGACGGATAGGAGAATCATAATGGCGGATTACAGAGAGACTGTGGATTATATATTGGGTATTCCGCTTTTTGCACAGAAGATTGGCAAGGAGAACCTTTCCAGTCTTTTGTGCCGTTTGGGGAACCCTGAGAAGGCTGTTCCTGCGATACATGTGGCGGGAACCAACGGCAAGGGTAGCACATGCCGCGCTCTGGCGCAGATGCTTGCAGCCCGGGGATACAGAGTGGGATTGTTCATATCACCCCATCTCGTGTCCATAAACGAGAGAATACAGATAAATGGTACAAATATATCCGATGACGATTTTGTGTCGGCATTTGAGACCGTAAAGGGGCAGTTCATGGAGCACCCTTCGTTCTTCGAGGTCATGTTTGCCATGGCGGCGGTGTATTTCAGACAGCAGAAGTGTGACTTTGCCGTATACGAGACAGGAATGGGCGGAAGACTGGATGCGACAAATGTCCTGACGCCGGAGCTTACGATCATCACGTCGGTGGGAATGGATCACATGGAGTATCTTGGCGACACGATAGAGAAGATAGCTTATGAGAAGGCAGGCATCATCAAGCCGGGTGTTCCGGTGATATATTTCAGGCGGGACGAGGCGGCTGCGCGGGTCATAGAAGATACTGCCAAAGAGCGTGGAGCGGACATAATTCCGGTCGAAAAATCAGATTATATAATAAATCATTTGGGGAACAAAACCATTGATTTTTCATTGCATAATCGGTATTATAGTTATTGCAATTTACAGATACAGAAGACATCACTGTACCAGGTGGAGAATGTCAGCCTTGCCGTGACAGCATTCAGGATGCTCATGGAGAGGCGGAATGTACCGGAACAGGATATAGAGAAGACCGTGAGGAATGCACTCCTGCAGTTCTACTGGGAGGGCAGGATGGAGGAGATAGCTCCCCATATATATGTGGATGGTGCCCACAATGTGGAGGCTGTAAATGCATATATAGAGACCATGAACAGGCTTCATGGGGAATATGACAAGATACTGGTATTTGCGGCGGTGAAGGATAAGGAGTATGACTCCATGATACATTTGCTTGCCGGAAATATTACGTTTGGCAGGATAATAGTCACAAGCGTTGACAGCAGCAGAAAAGCGGATTCCGCAAAGCTGGCGGAGATATTCTCGGCGTGTACGGATACTCCGGTCATGGTCAGCGATGAGATTGACGATGCCATGGATATGGCAGTGGAGCTCAGAGGAGACAGAGAGAATACCAACATATACTGCGTTGGTTCCCTGTATCTGGTGGGCGGTGTCAAGAGATGGAGGAACAGACATGATCAATTTTGATGAAGAGATAAAGAGGTTTAAGCCGGCACTTGAACTTGACCAGGCAGAGGATGCAATATACAACAATGATCTCAAGGACATCATGGATGTCATGCAGGAGATGATGAGGGTTGCAAAGGAAGCAGAGAAGTAAAGAACACAGATTGGTCGGGAGATTAAGATATGGCAGATGTACTGAATTGTAAGCACTGCGGTGGAGCGATAGCCGTCACAGGTTACTGTACCAGGTGCGGACTGAAGATAGATTACGTGAACAAGGCTCTCAACTCGTCAAAGTACTATTACAACATAGGGCTTGATAAGGCGAGGGTCAGGGATATGTCAGGTGCGGAGGAGGCGCTCAAGCTGTCTCTGAAGTATGACAAGATGAATATAGATGCCCGGAACCTTCTTGGACTGGTGTACTATGAGACCGGAGAGATAGTTCAGGCGCTCAGCCACTGGGTAGTGAGTGTGAATTATTTTGACGGCAAGAATGTCGCCAAGAGATACATCAAGGAGATAAAATCCAACCCACACAGGCTGGAGGCGGTGAACAATGTAACCAGAAAGTATAATCAGGCGCTGGTATATGCGAAGCAGGGCAGCAAGGATCTTGCCTTTATACAGCTCAGAAAGGTACTTTCCGACAACAGCAGATTTATACAGGGGTACCTGCTCCTTGCACTTCTGTTCATCGACGAGGGAAGATATGACAAGGCTCGCAAGGCACTCAAGCGTGTCATCAAGATAGACAGGACAAATCCAGTGGCGGTCAGATATTTCAATGAGATGGGCCACACTGATGAGGAGATCATGAACTTCAGGGATTATCCGCAGGAGGACTACGATGTGGATTCTCTGTTCGTGGATGACCAGAAGAAGCTCATAGCCGGCAACAGCGAGGTGGATTTTGATGGGGATCCGATTCCGGTTGGAAGATACAAGGACATCAATTTCTACAAATATTCCATCGCTTATATCATAGCGGGAGTTGTTCTGGGACTTGCGGCCATGTGGACGCTCATCATCCCGCACAGGGATAAGGCGGCTGACAATTCAGAGAGAGACCTGAAGGTTACATTCAGTCAGGAGATAGCGGATAAGAACGTGGCCATATCGGAGCTCCAGTCACAGGTGGACAGCATGACCACCAAGCTCACAAATGCTGAGACTGAGGCGAAAAACCTTCAGACACAGATAGATAAGTATGGCGATTACGCTTCACAGGTTCTGTCGGATGACAATAAGGCAAGGGTACAGTCAGCGATCTATAAGTACGAGACCATGACATATGAGGCTGCCATAGATGATCTGAACAGAGTCCTTCAGGATACACCTAACAGCGATGTGGCACTGTTCTACAAGGCGATGTGTTATCTGAAGCTTTCTGATGATAACAATGCCACACTGGTATTTAACCAGCTTGTTGAGAACTGTCCGAACTCCGTATACTACACGGTTGCGTGTGATTATGCGGATGAAGATGCCATACAGGCGGGACTTGAAAAGAAGAATTCTGCAAGTACAGCCAGCACGAACACGGGCGACGGAACAGATACAACCGACAGATCAAGCACAGGTGACGAAACAGGTACGACCGACAGCACGGACACAGGTGACGGAACAGATACAACCGACAGCTCGTATACAGGTGATGGAACGGATACGACCGACAACACGTATACGGATGATGGAACAGGCACCATCGACAATACGTATACAGGTGACGGAACAGACACGACCGACAGTTCGTATACAGGCGATGGAACAGATACAACTGACGGACAGTAACGAAAGACAGAAAGACATATAAAAAGATTATAATTTATAGAAGGCACAAAAGAGACGGATAAGGATTAACCGTTTCTTTTGTGCCTTTTATTTTGTGACAGGGGGATTGAAGATGAATATCTACGAGAAAATGGGGGATACTATAATCGTGTATATGCCCAGAGAGGTGGATGATTATGCGGCGGTGAAGATGACCGCAGGGATAGACGGAGTATTTGCCGAGGAGGTGGTGAGACATGCCATATTTGATTTTGGCAGGACGACGTTCATGGACAGCTCGGGGATAGGACTTATAACGAGAAGGTACAGACAGCTCCACGACAGAGGGGGAAGCGTTGGGGTGATAAATGTAAATGCGAGAATGGACAGGATACTGCTCATGTCCGGTATATACAGGATCGCGACAAGGCTGGACAGCGGTGTCCGGGATGAGGCTGAGGATTGGACAGATAAAATATAGATAACGAGGAGAATGGTATGGATAAGAACAGATTGATCATGGAATTTGGCTGTGATGCCCGGAATGAGGCTGTGGCGAGAGTCGTGGTGGCGGCTATGCTGACGAGGACAAATCCGACACTCAGTGAGGTGGAGGATGTCAAGACGGCGGTGTCGGAGGCTGTCACGAATTCGATAATACACGGATATGGATCCGGGGAGGGAAGCATAATCCTGGAGGCATACATAGAGGAGCGCACCCTGTACATAACGATCACAGATCACGGCTGCGGCATAGAGAATGTCGACAGGGCAATGGAGCCGCTTTACACCACTGTCACGGACGGAAGCAGATCGGGCATGGGATTTTCATTTATGGAGGCTTTCATGGATGAGCTAAAGGTAGAATCCCGCGTGGGTGAGGGAACCGTGGTAAATATGAAGAAGATAATAGGAAAAAGTCAGGAGATATATTGATGGCGGATAATCATCGTTTGCTTGAACTTGCAAAAGATGGAGACAGAGATGCCAGAGATAAACTTGTGACGGACAATATGGGACTGGTGGTCAGCGTTGCCAGAAGATATGTGGGGAGAGGACAGGAACTTGAGGATCTTATACAGATAGGGCTTATAGGCCTTGTAAAGGCCATAGACAGGTTTGATATGGACTATGAGGTAAAACTGTCCACGTATGCGGTTCCACTCATTCAGGGGGAGATTAGACGCTTTCTCAGGGATGACGGAATGGTGAAGGTCAGCAGAAATCTTAAAACGATATACTACAGGGCAGACAGATACAGACACGAGGTCGAAAAAAACAGAGGGACTGAGCCGGGAATGGAGGAGATATGTGAGGCTATAGGAGCGACTCTTGAAGAGCTTGTGATGGCGATGGACGCGGCATCGGATGTGACATGCATAGATGATCTTCACGCGGAGATGTGCGGCACGGAAGATGGAGACCGCATCGTGGACAGGCTGTGTGTATCGCAGCTTCTGGACACGCTCACGCCGGATGAGAGAAAACTTGTGGTGCTGAGGTATTTTCAGGACAAGACGCAGGGACAGACAGGGCAGATCCTTGGCATGAGCCAGGTGCAGGTGAGCCGGCTTGAGAAAAAGATACTCGGAAGACTCAGATGGAAAATATTGGAGTAATATCAGCCATATACATGGACAGACTATTCTTAGAATATAAGAACAGGGGACATGTATATGGCTGAACTTTTGTATTTGAAACTGTCGGAGAGCTGTCTGGCGGAGAAGCGAAAAGTCAAAATAAAAGATGTGGCGACGGTGCTGAGCCCGAATCCCGATATAAAATACGGTGTTGAGAAGCTGGAGCTCATGAGCTTTTCCGGAAGCAAGGAGCAGCAGGTCATATCGGTGATGTACATTCTGCAGGTGATACAGGAGCACTACCCGGACTGCCAGACACAGACCATAGGGGCAACGGACGTGGTTGTGTATTACAGGACATATGACACCAGCGACAAAGTAAAGCAGTTCTTCAAATTCCTGATGATATGCTTCATCGCATTTTTCGGAGCAGGCTTTTCCATCATGTCGTACAACTCGGATGTCAATATGGTTGGACAGCTTGACGTCATGCACAACATATTTGTGGGGCAGGGCAGGGATGCCTATCCTGTGGCGGGAATAGCATATTCCCTGGGGCTCTTCATCGGTATAATCGTATTTTTCAATCACGGTGCAAAGAAAAAATTCTCTGATGATCCTACACCGCTTCAGGTTCAGATGAGACAGTATGAACAGGAGGTCAACCAGACAGTCATAACGGATGCCTCCAGAAAGAAGGCGGAGAGAGATGCTGATTAGATACGCTATGCTTGCCATAGCCTGCTTTGCCAGCGGTGTGGCCATATCGGGCGGGTATTTTGCATTTATATCCATGATAGGAATATTCCCCAAGCTCCTTGAGAAGGTAAAGGGGGCAAGGTATTATCTGCTCATAGAGTGTCTGCTGGCATATGGTGCGGCGCTGGCAAATCTGATATATGTATTCAAAATATCGGTTCCGGTGACATGGGTGGGATATACCATCATATGTCTGTTCGGAGGGATATTTGTGGGATGCCTGGCGGGGGCGCTTACGGAGGTGTTGAATGTCATACCGATCGCGGCCAGAAGATTCAGTGTGAGAAGAAATCTCCCTTATGTCATATACGGCCTTGCCGCGGGAAAACTGGTGGGCTCGGTGCTGAGTGTCGTTCTGGGCATGTGATAAAGTCAAAATTATTTTGTGTGAAATGGAGGTATTTGTTATGAAGTTTGAACCTACAGAGAGTGATTACAATGAATATGTGGAGCTTGTGACACCAACATCAAGTGTGCCAAGAAACTGCCTGTGGGCGTTTCTTGTGGGCGGTGTGATCTGCACGATAGGGCAGGGGATATTTGACCTGCTGGTACACTTCGATGTGAAGGAAGACGAGGCGTATGCGTATGTATCGCTGATACTCGTTCTCGTAAGTGTCATCCTCACAAGTCTGAATCTCTACAAGAAGATAGCAAAGTACGGCGGTGCCGGAGCACTTGTGCCGATCACAGGATTTGCAAATGGTGTGTGTGCGCCCATAGTGGAATTCCAGACTGAGGGTGAGGTGTTCGGAAAGGGCGTGAAAGCGTTCACCATAGCGGGGCCTGTTATACTGTACGGTATATTTACAAGCTGGCTGCTCGGTGTTATATATTGGATAGTCTCAATATGGTGAAATGGGGTTTATTAAATTAAAAATCAACATATTTTCCCCACATCGGTTGACAATATTTGAAAAAATAACATAATGGGTATAGATTTGGACAAAAGAAGAAAGACAGGAGAAATGCTGACATGAAGAGGCTAATGACAGTCAATCTGGCACCTGAGCAGAAGAGTGCAGTACAGGATATATGCAGTGACATAGGTGCGGAGTGCGTTGACATTCAGAGAAAGCATTATGGTATGAAGGTCGGAAGTCTGTGCGACACGGCTGACATATCTGGCTGTGGAGATGAGACCGGACAGACGGAAGATCTCAGTATGGATATGCTCATATTTGACGGAGTGAGCAGCAAAGAACTTGATATATTTCTTGAAAGGTATAAGAAGACCGGGCTTCCGGCAGTAAGGCTGAAGTCGGTAGTGACACGGAGCAACAGGGAGTGGACTGTACAGCAGCTCTACTCGGAGCTTGCAAAGGAATATCTATTCTACAGGATGAGGGGAATGTAGATGGCAGACGAAAGAAGAAACGGACATACAACTGAAAATAGACTTGCGCAGAACAGGCAGAGAGCTTCAGGACGTTCAGGACGGCGTGCATCTGAGCAGTGGAGGAAGAGACAGCAGCGATACAGAGTGATAAGCTGGATACTCACGGCGGTGTTCATGGTGATATTTTATGCGCTAATATGTGCGTGTGTGGGCAACAGAAAGCTGTACAAAAAGACCACCATAAACGGATTAGACGTTGGCGGAATGAAATCTGCGGAGGCGGCAAAGAGCATAAATGACCAGTTCAGACGCGATTACAGCAGTGTGGGCATACAGGTGAAGCTGGATGACAAGACTTACACCCTGGATGTGTCGGCGGCGCTGGATATGGATTCTGAGAAGTCTGTGCAGAAGATACAGGATGACTCACACAGCTTCTGGAGAAGAGGCTATGGGCTTCTGGAATCATGGACACTTGGAAGCAGCTATGATATTTATCCATATATAGGCGACAGCGGCATCATAACGACCGCCATCGAGAGCAGTGATATGATGAAGGTCGATCTGGATATAGAGGATGGATACAGGATAGAGGACAAGAACCTCATTGTGACAAAGGGAAAGGGCAGCTACAGGATAGACACAGACAAGCTGGTAACCCGCATAAAGAAGCAGATAGCAAAAGGAGACTATGGCACTGTGGTGGAATGTCCTGTCGTGTCTGCTGACGTGGATCTGGACGAGGTATACAAAAAGGTACATTGTGAGCCGCAGAATCCAACGCTTGACCCTGACAAGAACTACGAGGTAGTTGAGGCCAAGGACGGTGTGGACTTTGATCTGGAGGCGGCAAAGAAGAGCCTTGAATCTGCCAAGAAGGGAACGGATGTGAGCATCCCGCTCACATACACCCCGGCGGATATGAGTACGGAAGGATACAGGAAGCTGCTGTTCAGAGACGAGATGAGTTCATACAGCACAGAGGTTGAGGGTTCGGAGAACAGAAAGACAAATGTCAAGCTGGCGGCGCAGTATTGCGATGGAACCATACTCATGCCGGGAGAGTCATTTTCATATAACCTCGGAGTCGGAGAGCTCACCGAGGAGAGAGGCTTCCTTCCGGGCCCATCATATGCTGACGGACAGTCAGTCATGGACATGGGCGGTGGAATATGTCAGGTGTCATCCACCATGTACATGGCGTGCCTGTATGCGAATCTCGAGATAGATGAGAGACATTGTCATCCATACCCTTCATCGTATGTTCCTGCGGGACTTGACGCCACTGTGGCGTGGGGCGGATGTGACTTTGTATTTACAAATGACACGGATTACCCGATAAAGATAAGCACAAGCTACGATGGATATTCCACATCATGTACGATATGGGGCACCATCACGGAGCCGTTCAGCGTGGAGCTCTACACGGAGACCGTTGAGACAGAGCCATATGAGACCAAGTATGAGCTGGACAAGAGTCTTGGCAAGGATGAGCAGGTGCTTGACACAGTGGGAATAGAGGGCCTTACAGTGCAGTCCTACAGAAGAGTGTATGACGGCGATGGAAATGTCATATCGGACAATCCTGAGGCGACAAGCGTGTACTCTAAGCGTGACGAGGTGTACAAGGTAGGAAAGCTTCCAAAGGACAAGGATAAAGACAAAGATAAGGATCAGAACAAAGATAAGAGTGACAGCTCAGACACAGATAAGAAGACGACTGAGTCTGAGTCAGATACTCAGGAAGAGTAGCTGCCGGCTACTCCTCAATGTCGTCTGAGTCGTCCTCCCTGATCCTTATAAGGCCTTCCAGAAATCCCGGTTCCTTGGTCTTTATCTCCTGGTTGGTGTAGAGATTGACATAGTGAGGGCGGAGCTTGGAGTAGATGATCTTCTGCTCGTTGTACAGGCTGTAATAGCCGGACAGCATGTAGCTGACGGCACATCCTATGGTGAACAGAAGTATTCCGTGCGCTCCGAACAGTTCTATGCTCAGGAACAGAGATGTAAGAGGACAGTTTACCACGCCACAGAAGAAGCACACCATTCCGAGGGCAGCGGCAAAGCCCGGGTCGAGTCCCATGAGTCCACCCATGACGCATCCAAATGTGGCACCGACGAAGAACGATGGAACGATCTCACCGCCTCGAAATCCACAGCCTATTGTTATGGCGGTGAACAGCGCCTTGAGAAGGAAAGCCGTTGGTTTTGCCTCTCCGTTGAGCGCCTGGGCGATGATGTTCATACCGGTTCCGTTGTAGTCGGTGGTGTTGAGTATTATGTTGAGCAGGACGAGCATCACGCCTCCTGCGAATACGCGCACATACTGGTTCTTGAAATATTTGCGGAAAAGCTTGTGCACAACGTTCATGAATATACAGAACAGACTGCTGAGCACTGCGCACAGGATAGCCAGACCGATGACCTTGATCACCAAAGGCACATCCATGGATGTCGGCATGCCGGCTATATTGTAGTGGTCGTGTACAACGTGAAGCTTTTTCGTTATTGCGTATGCGATGACTGACGAGAACAGACAAGGCACAAATGCGCAGTAGTAGAGGATGCCGATACTTATGACCTCCATACTGAAAAGTGCAGCCGTTATTGGCGTTCCAAACAGTGCCGAAAAGACAGCGCTCATACCGCACAGTGTGAGTATGTGCTTGTCGCTGTCATCCAGCTTGAACAGCTTGCCTATAGAGACACCGATGCTTCCACCTATCTGAAGGGCGGCACCCTCCCGGCCGGATGAACCTCCAAAGAGGTGTGTAATGACCGTCGATATGAAGATCAGCGGAGCCATACGGGAAGGAATCTCGTCCTCCACACTTCTTATGGAACCGATGACAAGATTGGTTCCCTTGGAATGTCTTATTCCACAGATCCTGTATATAAATACGATCACGATTCCCGCAAGCGGCAGAAAATATATTATCATATGATTGTTCTCACGGAAGCCGGTGGCGTACTCTACGCATATATGAAAAGCTGTTCCGACAAGCCCGCATATCGTTCCCATTATCAGTGAAAAAACTATCCATTTGAAAAAAGTCGTAGCATATCTGACACATCTGCTAAAACAGTTTACCCAGTATTCCTTTGTAAATTCCACGGCGATTCTCCATTCCTTTTTCTTTGTAAAGCAACTTTAGTAATGTTAAAGCAAATAAATGAATTTGTCCAGTGCTGAGATTAACAAAAACTACCATTATAATCTGCAGTGCATAAGGGAATTATAGTAACAGTTACATTTATCCATATAAGGGAGTTGCATGATATGAATGAGAAAAAAGGAAAACAGAGCATAAAATTTGGCAATCCCCCATATATACTGGGGGCAGCAGCGGTGGCGGGGCCGAAGGAGATAGATGGCCCCATGGCGAGATATTTTGACAGAGTGAGCGAGGATGCAACATTTGGCAAAGATTCCTGGGAGGAAGGCGAGAGCGAGATGGTGCGTCAGGCGGTGACCCTTGCCATACAGAAGGCGGGAATAGTCAAGCAGGATATAAGGTATATATTTGCCGGGGATCTGCTGGGACAGCTCATAGCGTCGACATTTGGAATCAAGGATATGGAGATACCGGTGTTCGGTCTGTATGGTGCGTGCTCGACGTGCGGGGAGGCACTGTCGCTTGCGTCCATGACTGTGGCGGCGGGGTATGCGGACAACGTCATTGCGGAGGCGTCAAGCCACTATGGAAGTGCGGAGAAGCAGTTCCGTTTTCCCTTGGAATATGGAAATCAGCGTCCCCTGTCAGCTACCTGGACGGTCACGGGAAGTGGTGCCTTTGTGGTGTCAGACAGAGAGTCAGATGTGTGTATCCAGGGCGTAACCACAGGGCAGATAGTGGACTATGGTGTGAAGGATTCCCTCAACATGGGAGCGTGCATGGCACCAGCGGCGGCT